>Ga0265292_1000421_pt1 | contig 62485 bp, 82 predicted proteins | sample Munlanlewell296A_FD_189080 | JGI IMG/M metagenome (GOLD analysis project Ga0265292, IMG submission 189080) | Leachate microbial communities from a municipal landfill in Southern Ontario, Canada - Leachate well 296A | ecosystem: Engineered > Solid waste > Landfill > Unclassified | place: Canada...
CCCGCGGTCGAACGTCCAAATCCCGCGTCCGCCGAGCACGCCCCGAAGGCGAAAGATTTCATCGTCAAACAGTTTGTTTTGCCCCTCGAACCGCGGCTGACGATTCGAAAACAGGCGAATGAATAATGGAGACACTTGATCCGCCTTATCTACCCGATAGACCTGAAACAACCAATATCCCGGCTGAACACGCTTATAAGGATCGCTGCGGTCCGAGACCCGGTCCAGGAATTCCAGCTTTTGACCGTACACCTTGACGACCTCGCTGAAGTCAACTGCCAATACCGTATTCTCCCGAACCTCGGTGGCCTGATCCGCAACGAGCGTTTCGCCCAACGGACGATGATCCCAGTGGCGAAAAGCCAATTGGACCGACAGGTGCTTCTCCATGGCCGAAAGCCGTGATGGTTCGAGGGTATGGGCAAATCGTTGAAGAAATTCATTCAATCGGACCGATAAGAATCGTAAAAGACCTTCTGTACGCATAGACACTCCTTTTTTCTGTCTTCATCGACAGACAGGGGGAGTGTTCGTCATTCGTCCGTCACAGGGAAAAGTCCAAAAGGTCGTGCATTGCATATCGTAACCGCGTATAATAAAGTAGACGACGAAACCATTGTGATTACCGCTTATGAACCCGATGTGCAGAAATGGGATTCAGATTTTAGAAGGAGAAGGCTATGAAATGCGTTATTTGCAAAAAAGGCGAGACCCAGGACGGATTGACGACCGTCACCCTGGAGCGGGAGGGATTGACGTTGGTGGTAAAGGGTGTCCCGGCACAAATTTGTGCCAACTGCGGTGAAGATTACGTCGATGAGCAAGTGGCAAAGCAACTGCTCAACCTCGGCGAAGAACTGGCAACGACCGGAACGCAAGTTGAGATTCGACAATTTGTCGCCGCGTAATTCTGTCTTTTTCATATCACTTTTGGCAAAATATTCAAGGCGTTTATGTCGGGTAATTCCCCTTTGTAGATATAAGATAATACAGAAAAAGAACCCCCTGCTGCCGCAGGGGGCTATTTAAATCAATATTAGGAGTTTTATATGTTACTTTCCAGCAGAGGTCTTACCGACGGATATCTCACCGACAGCGAGACCTATTTTTTGATGAAGGCGGGGTTGGACCAGGTTTCGTTGAATGGCAAAAAAGTTTTGGTGCTAATTCCCGATTCCACGCGGACCTGTCCGCTGCCGATGCTGTTTCGGCATCTGGTCGATCTGGTCGGATCCAAAGTAGCCAAACTGGATTTCCTCATCGCCCTGGGCACGCATCAGCCGATGCCGGAGGACAAGATCAACGCCCTGCTCGGAGTGACCGAGGAGGAACGAAAAGGAATCTATAAAAATATCGGAATCTATAATCACAATTGGCAGGAGAATGGAACGTTCAAAACACTGGGGACGATTTCGGCGGACGATATTCACAAGATCAGCAAGGGTCTGATGCGGCAGGAAGTTCCGGTGGGGATCAATAAAATGGTTCTCGATTACGATCAGCTCATGATCCTTGGGCCGACGTTTCCGCATGAGGTTGTCGGATTCTCCGGTGGATTGAAATATCTCTTTCCGGGGATCGCCGATTGGGAGATTATCAATTTCTTCCACTGGCTGGGGGCGATGATTACGACGATTAAGATTATCGGCGTGCGTGATACGCCGGTGCGGGCGTTATTGAACAAGGCGGTGGAATTGGTTCCCGTGCCCATTCTCAATATCGACCTGGTGGTCCGCGATGGCCGACTGGCAGGAATATTTATCGGCGATGCCAAAGGGGCCTTTGACGAGGCCGCCGATCTTTCCGACAAATTGCACATTGTTTACAAGGATCGTCCGTATAGACAGGTGATTGGAATCGCCCCGGAAATGTACGACGATATCTGGACGGCGGGTAAGTGCATGTACAAGCTGGAGCCCATCGTGGCCGACGGCGGGGAGTTGGTTATCTACGCCCCGCATGTGACGGAGATTTCTTATACGCACGGCAAGACGCTGGACAAGGTGGGTTATCATGTGCGGGATTATTTCGCCAGGCAGATGGACAAGTTCAAAGACGTCCCCGGCGGGATCATGGCCCATTCGACGCATGTTCGCGGGTTGGGGACATTTGAAAACGGCATGGAAAAACCCAGGATCACGGTAACGCTGGCGACGGGAATTTCCCGGCAACGGACCGAAATGGTACAACTTAATTATCGCGACCCTGCGTCCATTAATATCGATTCGTACCGTAATCGGGAAAATGAGGGAATCCTGGTCGTCGATCACGCCGGGGAAATTCTGCATCGGTTACGCGAACCGGAAAAGTGGATTACCATTCCGGAGTAAATAAAGTCGCCGTGCCGGCGACTGCTAAACGAAGAAATACGATGGAACTTTTTAGTTTAAAAGGTAAAACGGCGTTGGTGACCGGTGGGAGCAAGGGGTTGGGATTTGCTCTGGCCAAGGGTTTGGCGGAGCATGGTGCGAATGTGGTCATCATCGCGCGTGATGCAAATGCGCTCCAGGAGGCCAAAACAAAGATCGAAAGCTCCTCGCAATCCCAATGCCGGATTTTTTCCTTCGATCTTCATGATACTTCTCATATCGACATTTTTTTCAGCGAGGTGGTTCGGGAGGCGGGTCCGGTGGATATTCTCGTCAATTGCGCGGGGATCAACAAACGCGGTTACGCTGAGGAAATCAGTCCGGCGGTCTGGCAGGAAGTGTTGCAGATTAATTTAACGGCGACGTTCGCTCTTTCGCAGGCGTTTTGCCGTCATCGCAAGTCGATCAACATTGGGGGAAAAATCATCAACATCGGGTCGCTGATGTGCCAGGCGGCCAGGCCATCGGTGGCTCCTTATACCGTCAGCAAGGGCGGAGTTCTCATGCTCACCAAAGCGCTGGCCGTCGAGTGGGCGAAATATAACATCAACGTCAACGCCATCGGTCCGGGGTATTTCGACACGGAAATGACCAAACAACTTCAGGCCGATGAGAAATTCAATAATTGGGTTTTGTCGAATACGCCTCTCGGACGCTGGGGTGATCCGAACGATCTGGTCGGCGTTCTTGTCTTTCTTGCCTCTCACGCGAGCGACTTTGTCACGGGACAAATTATTTATGTGGATGGCGGCTGGTTAGCGTCGCTGTAAAATTTGACCGAAATTGTACTGTTTTTAGACCAAATTCAATTTTATCCGGCGGTCAATCCTCCCGCTCCCTTACGGTCGCGTCTCTTTAATTATGACACATATTTTTGTAAAAGCAAATCGACAGCGAATTTTTTCAGAAAAAAGACTTTATTGTTGCGGGGTTGAGGTTTCTTAAATCTTTGACGATCAAATTCGCGCCGGCTAATTTTTCGGCGGAGTGGGTGGTAGTCAGGGCGATGACTTTCATACCGCCGCGCTGGGCAGCTTGGATTCCGGCCAGGGCGTCTTCGATTACGACGCAGCGGGCGGGGGCGATATCTAATATTTTTGCGGCGGTCAGGAAGACCTGGGGATCGGGTTTTCCGACCGTGACGTCTTTGGCGGAAACTATGGCGGAGAAGTAGTGCCGGATTTTCAGACCGTCGAGGACCAGATCGATATTTTCGATGGGACCGGAGGAACCAACAGCCATTTTGGCTCCGTCGTCGGCCAGGGCAGTAAGAAGGTCGTCAAGGCCGGGCATGGCGGGGATGTTTTCTCGGATCAGGTCGCGGTAGAGTTCTTCCTTTCGATGGTCGAATTTGGGAATATGTTCTTCCGGGAAATGTTTGCCCCAGAGGTCGCGGATGATTTCGCGGCTGGTGCGGCCAAATTCATGGGCGAACTGCTCTTCGGTCAGATCGTGGCCAAACTCGCGGGCGACGCTCCGCCAACTTTCAAAATGCGGATAATAGGATTCGACCAGTACACCGTCCATGTCGAAGATCACACCGTAGGGTTGTTTTTGGTTATTCATGGGTAATTACTTTGCCAGGTCCTTGAGTGTTTTGTCCAGTTTGGCGTAATCGTCCGCAGAGAGAACAAAGACCCAGGGGCGATTGGCGGTTTGGGCATATCGATTTTGTTTTTCGACGACTTGGCCGACGGTGAGGGAATAAACATCCTTTCCGGCGGAAACGGAGATTTTAAAATGCGGGCGTTGCAAACCGAAATCCTTCTTCGGTTGAAACTCGACATACCGCATCGCCTTTAACTGACCGAGGGCGGAAATGATTTGTTCGAGCTTGTCTTTATCGGCTGTGAAAACGGGGTCGGAGGGAAATTTCCAAACACCGGCGGTTTTTTCAAAGACCATCGGTTCGGACCCGAAACGCTTGAGTTCGATCCGGTCGATTTGTTGGGTGGGAAGATTTGCGAAAATAGTCCGGTCGATCAATTCCGCGGTCAGATCGGAAAACAGCTTGCCGGAAACTACTCCCACAAGAGGATTGGGAACGTCGGGCCGTGCGGCGTAAATTCTATTATCGGCTTTGGCCAGGGCCAGGGCATATTCATGCCGGACCGATTCCGCCGTTTCGGTTGCCACCTTGACCAGGAGCAGTGGTTTGGCCAGACTGTATCGTTCCAGATTATTTTTTCCGACGAATTCCTGCGCCGCCGCGGTGGTCAGGGTCAGGAGCAAATTTTTGACATTTTCCGGGTCGGCATCAGCGGCGATGGGGGCGGAAACTTTCCAGGGAGCGTTTTGGCTCGGGCGTTCGACTGTATAAGTTTTTTTGGCATAAGTTACTTCTATAGATTTGACATTATCCATATTGAATTCCAACAACCGCTTGCTGTTGTAGGAGAGTGCCGGCTGGAGGAGGGGGGCGATTTTTTCGTTGCTGACCGCCGTAACATAATCCAGGCCGGAACGTTTGACATACCGGAACAACCCGCTGGGTGTCGTGTCGCCGATCGTCAGATCGATCGAAGCCGACTTGGCGGCAACAATTTTCACCCGTGCGACGGGATAATCGAGTTTGCTTTTTTGGATGAATTTGGAATCGACATGATCGACAAAGCTGGTGGCCTCCAGACCGATAAGGGTGTTTAAAACATTATCCACGGTTTGGGTATCGGCGGGAACCAATTCTTTTCCCGACCGGAGTTTCCAGGCCTGATCGGTTTTGGTCAGCACGGTTTTTAGTCCGCCCTTTTGAATTTGGATTTCGGAAATTACGTTACGGTCCAGATCGAGAATCTTCTTATCCCGCCAGGAGGCGGCGTCGGGGCTGAGTTTTTTGATATCGTCGGACGCAATGGTGACCACCCAGTTTTTATCGGCAAGTTTGGCGAAGACTTGATCTGCTTTCAAACCGCTGGAAGCGCCAATCAGAATTACGTGTTCGGTGCGTTTAATCGCCGGTTGGGTGGTGGGCTGCGTTTGTGCGACAGTTATTTTCCAGACCGGTTTGTCCAATCCATAAGTGGCGAGATTAGTGGGTTTGTCATCGGCAAATTCCTGGGCCTTGATGGTGGAAATGGCATTTACAGCATTGGTAATCGCATCCTGGCCGGCGGGGGCTTTTACAGGCGAGAGCATTTGCCATTTTTCATTCTCGCCTTTTGTGAATTTAAAGACCGTTCCCTCCCGGCTGACAAATTCCATTTCGTTGATTTTTTCTTTTTTAAGTTCCCACAATTGCTTGTCGCGATAGTCGGCCAGGTCCTTTTTTACTTTCGCCCTCAAGTTTTGATCGACGACGAAAACTTCCTTGCCGTCCGGCGTTTTGACGTATGTATTTTCGGAAGCGACGACATTTTTCCCGACGAGGTAAATAATCTTTCTGCCTTTTTCTTCAAAGGTGATTTTGTAAATCGGATCATCCAGTCCAAAGTCCTTCATGGACGCTGGGATGATGGTGTCCAGCTTGCACGCCTGTTCAAAGGCGGAAACCAGGTCCGTCAGTTCCCACCCCAGGGCGGGAGCGACGATGGGTTCGGCGATTTCCCATTTTTCGCCTTTTTTGTCAAAGACGAGGTATCCCTTGCCGGAAAGTTCGAGCCGCACTCGGGTCAGGTCTTGAAGCTTGGGAGTAATCAAAAAAAACTTACCCGCTTCGACAACGGGAACAGGCGAGGCGGATAATTTTGCGGGCATTGACGAAAATACGCCCAAGTACCATGACACGCCCAAAATGACGACCAAGATAATCAATAACGAAAGTGTTGTTTTAAAATTCATGGTCAAACCCTTTCGAAGAAAATGGTGGGTTTAAGAAAACCCACCCTACATTATTTTTGTCGGATTATGTATACTATTCCGCCGGTGATCAGGGCACAAAGGGGCCAGATGACCCAGAGGAAAATTTTCCAGGCTAGCTGGCCGTTGTCTGAGATGTCGGCGATTCTTGGGACATCCGTGCCACGGGGGCCTACGGCGATCATATTTTCATTGTCGTTGAGCCAGAAAGCGCTGTTGGTAAATAGCTCGACGTTGCCGGGGTTGACATAGATCGAAGCTAACCCCTGGGCCGTCAGGATCGTTTGCATATCGTTGACCATAACGTCGGCGGCAAAAATCTCATTGCCGAAAATGACCGCTTTGCTTTTGGTCTTGGCGTTTTCAACCGCCACTCCCAGGTAGAAGGGTGGGCTAAGGTCGCCTTCGTCTTTCACGGCTGTGCGTTTTTGCATGAGTTGGATAATATTGCTTTCCGCCCAGTAGTCTCCCATTTCAGGTCTGATGGAAACCAGTGGCGAAACTTTTACGTTTTCGGGCAGTTTATCCTGCACGAGGAGTGGGATCGACAGCTCAAAGGCGGTATTGAGCGATTGGATGGGCTTGGTGATTTCGAAATTTTCATAGCGAGCGATGTCGATTTTGCTGTTCGGAAAAACCTGGTCGCGGAACTTCAATCCCCTCAAGACCAGTTTTCCGGCATCAGGTTTGACGGCAAATTTCTTTTCCATTAACTCTGCGAACGGATACGGCGGAGCGAGCATGTCAGGGGAGAAATTCACGAGGAACATCATTCGCTCGCCGCCGTCGATCAACTTTTCGATCTTATCGACGTGTTCTTTGGTATATCCACCGACGGGAGGCGCTCCAGGCTGCTGGCGTCTGGGGACAGAGGAAGTGATGACAAAAATTCGACGCTTGGCCTCGGAAATCACCGGCGGTTCGGGACTGGCCTGAATATCCCATTCATCGACGATAAAGTTGGCCTGCTCCAGCTTTTCCTTCACGGCGCTGTAAGGCGGCTGAGTCATCCGCATCATATTGTAACCAGATTTGATGGGACTGGGCGGTCCGGAATGAACGAAAATGACAGCCGATTTTTCTTTCGCCGTCAGTGCCAGAATCGCGGAACTAAGGGCCGCCTCACCGTTGAACTCATATTGAATCTTTTCGCTGCCTGGAGTCGGCTGACCCATCCTCCAAACCTCGTCAAAACCCAACACCTTCACCCTGGGCGAACTTTGGGCCTCCACGATAATAGTCCGGGCATTTTTCTGTTTGACCTGGTTATAAATCTGTTCCAGCTCCAGTTTCGGCAGATTCGTCATTTGCGATAACTGCTGACCCATAGCGTCCAGGACTTCCTTATACCGCTGCGGACTGGACATAAATACCTGTTTAGTCCCTTCCGCCAACCCTTCCGTTTTCAATCCATCACCCGCCAGATAATCGCCGGCAGCCTGCAGATTGGCCTTGAGCGTTTCGTAATATTTCTGGATCATTGCCACCGCGTCGGAATAGGCGGGAATGTCCGACCCGGAGATCATGTTATTGATCTCCTGCATGGGAACCTTAGCCTCGTTATCGTACTTTGTGAAAAAATACAAAATGGCCACCATCTTTTGGTTATCTTCAAACAGTTTCTGATCGGTCCGGGACAACTGCTCAAAAATCTTTCGTTCCTTGTTCATTAAATCCGCGACCTTCGGATCGATCTTGCGGAACTCATCCACGAGCGTTTTGTGTTTTTCCGTTTCTCCGCTATATTTTTTGATTAGACGGGCAAGCAATGCCGTCTTGGCCCCGGTGTCCTTGAGCGGATCGAGCATCTGGTAATGAACCTTGCTGGTAATATCCTGATACCGTCGCAGCAAGTCTTCCACCTGCCGGCTTTGCTGACGGGTTTGCTCTTCGTTTTCATCCACCCGATACAGAGCCGTCAAGGTGATATCGTCTTTGAGGTTCTCCAGAAGTTTGACCGTTCGGGGGGAAATGCTGAACTGACCTGAACGGGTCGTATCCACCGGCATAGGCGAAACCCTGCCTGCGATGAAATTAATCAATACGATAATCGCCCATACGACCAGACCCGTCAGAATCACATTGCTTCCGATAATCAGCCGCCGGCGCACTTGATTGGTTTGGACCTTTACCGCCATCGTCGAGACTCCAATACTTTTACAGCAACAAATAGAGTTCCAACAGTTACCGTTATGAAAAATACGACATGCCTAGGATCAAGCAGTCCGCGGGAAAAATCACCGAACCGCTCATAGACGTTTAACGTCCGCAAAACCGTTTGCCACGTTCCCGTTACCCGATTGGTGATTCCCCAGAGCAAAAAAGTGAAGATGCTCAAAACCAGGAACGCCAAAACGGCAGAGACGACCTGGTTTTTAGTTAAACTACTCGTCAGCGTTCCAACGGAAATATACAATCCGCCCAACAGGAGTAATCCAAAATACCCCGTCACAATCGGTCCGAGGTCCGCCTGACCGTAGCCTTTCACCATTCCCGCGTAGATCAGTGTGGGAACAAGCATGGCCGCGAAAAAGAACCACGTGCCCAGAAATTTTCCGACGATAACTTCATAATCCCGAACCGGAGCCGTCATCAGCGACTCGATGGTCCCCGCCCGAAATTCCTCTGCCAGTATCCGCATGGTAAGCATAGGCAGGATAAAAACGAGCATAAACGCTTGCCGGTCGAACAAATCCCGCATCTGGGCTTCACGCCCGGGAACAAAAACATCCCCGGCGAAAAATATCCCAGACACCGCCAGAAATACCGCCGCCACCACATACGCGATGGGCGAATAGAAAAACGCCGCAAGTTCACGTTTCGCCAAGACCCATATTCTGTCATTCATATCCCGATACTCCTCACATACATCTCATACTAGCCCCCTGCGGTAGCAGAGGGTGCAGCCGGTAGTCCCACAATCAACCCTCTTTCCTGGTTTCTTCCTGCTCCGCCACAACCCGCACGAAGAAATCTTCCAGCGACGCCACCTCAAGCCGCATCTCCCGCATCAGCCAATTATTCTTCATCGCCAAATAAGAAATCTGCTCCCGGACATCGCTCTTTGGGCTGACCTGGACCGCGAATTTTACATATCCATTACTCGAGAGCACCTCCACCGCCCTGACCGGCTCCAATGCGCAAATCGATTTTTCGATCAAATCTTTCGGCCCTTTGAGTTCAACGATCAGGCGGGAATGTTCGCAAATTCGTTCACGCAGTTCTTCCGGTGAACCGCTGGCGACAATCTTTCCGCCCGCGATGATGATGGTCCGATGACAGATGGCTTCGACTTCCGGCAAAATGTGGCTGGAGAGAAAAATGGTGTGCCGCTTACCCAGTTCCTTAATCAATTCGCGGGTAGCCCGAATTTGCGTCGGGTCCAAACCCACCGTCGGCTCATCCAGAATCAGCACATCCGGGTCGTGCAAAAGGGCGTCGGCCAACCCCAGACGCTGGCGAAATCCTTTGGAAATCTGGCTGATCGGGCGTTTTATCACATCCGCCAGCCAGCAGCGTTCCACAACGTAATTGATCCGGTTTTTAAGGGTCTGACGTTCCAAACCTCGAAGCTGGCCGCGAAAATTCAAATATTCATTCACCCGCATTTCCATATAAAGCGGAACGGATTCGGGCAAATAACCCACCTTTTGACGCACTTGGAAAGATTCGCCAAAAACGTCGTATCCTGCCACGGAAGCGCCACCGGCGGTAGCGGGCATAAAGCAGGTCAGAATTCGCAGGGTCGTCGTCTTTCCCGCTCCGTTGGGTCCCAGGAACCCGACGATCTGACCCTTCTCGATGGAAAAACTGATATTGTCAACCGCCAGCACCGAGCCGTAACGCTTGGTTAGGTTTTTTACTTGGATCATCGTCCAGACCTCGCATTAAAAATAGCTTCCATCATGGGCTTTGTGTATGCCTTTTTACTTTATACGGCGTTCATGAATTTTGGGTTCACAAATTATTGTAACCGTTCAGATCGTGTCGATTGTTGTAGGGGTGAACCTTGTGTTCACCTTTTTTGTTTACCCTTCCAACCACATTCAGAAGGGCGAACACAAGATTCGCCCCTACTCTGCACGGTTAAAATAATAGTAACTGTTCTGCCCCCCTCTGTCATTGTACATGTGCCACGGCTGGCTTGTCCAGCCGTGTCTTAAGAGCACGGTCGGACGAGCCGACCGTGGCACAATGGGGCCTGAACGATTCACAAATTATTTTGATATCAAGAGTATTCCTTTTCAATAAAAAAAGGGCAACCTTCCGGGCTGCCCTCTTATTCTTAATTTTTCCAACGACCCGACTATTCCGGCTTCGGGCTTTCCTGACTTTCCTGTTTCGGAGCCTGCGATTTCTTCTCAACCTTCAGCAGTTTATTCATCAAAGCAATCCGGCTCTGGGCTTTCAGCTTGCGATTGCCGCCCGTCTTGCTCTTTTTCGTATTCTTGTCCTGTGTCGGATCGGTAAGTTCCAGAAAAACCAATTCTCCGTTATCCCCGATCCGCCGCTCCGACAGGCGAATAATCCGTGTGTAACCACCGCTCACCCCCGCGTACTTCGGAGCGATCTGGTCAAAAATCTTCTTTATCAGCTTAGGAGCCTTGACAATGTTCAAACTCTTATCTCGCTTGACATCCGTTTCGTCTTTATCGACGATGTACCGATCCTGAAGCTCCGCAATCACCTGCCGGCGGGCGGCAAGATTTCCCACCTTGGCCAACGTGATGATCTTTTCCACGAACGACCGCACAAATCGGGCCTTTTGGATCGTCGTCTTGATCCGGCCGCTGATAAACAAGGCCGCCGCCAAATTCCGCATCATCGCCCGGCGATGAGCCGTGGTCCGCGCTAATTTCATCGTAACTATTCTATGACGCATAACTCACCTATCTTTTCTTCAATCCAAAACTTGTCCCCGACTTGATCGGGGATCTAAAATCCAAAATTCTTATTTGCTCGCCGCCTGGGACACACTCATCCCCAGCGTCAGTCCCATCTCCGAGAGTTTTCTCTTCACTTCACGAAGCGATGTCTTACCGAAACTGCGAACCTTCAGCAAATCGGACTCCGCCTTTTGCACCAGTTCGCCCACCGTCGTAATATTCGCCGACTCCAGGCAATTCGTCGCGCGAACCGACAACTGAAGGTCCTGGACGCCAGTCCCTAGTTTCTGCCTCAGGGACTCATCCACCGTCGCTTCCGCCTTTGCCTCGGCAACACCTTCCACCATCGCCGTCTCTTCACCAAGCTCGGAGAACTCCACGAACGGGTTCAAATGCTTCCGAAGGATCTTCGCCGCTTCCACCAACGCCAACTCCGGCGTGATCGTCCCTTTCGTCCAGATGTCCATAATCAACCGGTCGTAGTTTGTCCTTTGACCCACCCGGGTGTCTTCCGTCTGATAACGCACCCGCATGACCGGGGAAAACAGCGAATCCACCGGGATCATTCCCAGCTCCTGGTCTTCACGTGTATTTTCCGCCGACGTCACGTAACTTCGGCCGATGTTCACTTCCATTTCCATCTCGAACTTTACGTCCTGCGTCAAGGTCACCAGGACAAGTCCCTTATTGATGACCGTGATCGACGAATCGCATTCCAAATCCGCCGCCGTGATCTCGCCCTTCTTCGACCGAGACACTTTCATCTTCCGCGGACCCTCGCCTTCCATCTTCACGATCAGCGACTTGACGTTCAAAACGATATCCGTCACGTCTTCATACACCCCGCTCAGCGACGTAAATTCATGCGGCGCCCCCGCGATCTTAATCGACGTCACCGCCGCGCCTTCCAGACTCGACAGCAAAATCCGTCGCAACGAATTTCCAACCGTCGTTCCAAACCCTCGCTCGAACGGCTCGATAATGAACCGGCCATACGTTTCGTTTGAAACTTCTTTATCCACGCTTACCTGTGAAGGTAATTCCAATCCTCGCCAACGCACTCGCATACGGCAGCCTCCGATATATTTTGATATGGTTATCTACTACACAATTCGACGATCAACTGCTCTTCCACTGGAATTTGCACGTCGTCCCGCGTCGGCATCGCCTTGACAGTTCCCTGTAAACCCGCTCGATCAACCTCCAGCCAATCCTGAATCTGACGGTTCGGATCCATCTCAACAAAATTCTTAATCAGTTGCTTCGACTTGTCCGAAGGCTTTACGGTGATTTTATCCCCAAGCTCCACAAAGTATCCGGGGCGATCCATCTTCATTCCGTTAAGATAAATATGACCATGAACGATCGCCTGCCTGGCCGCCGTACGGGACGTCGTCAGCGCCATCTTGAAGATCACATTGTCAAGCCGGCGCTCCAAAAGGATAAACAGCGTATTTGCCGTATTACCCGTCGCCCGTTCCGCCATATGGAAATAATTCATAAACTGCCGTTCCAGAACGCCATAAAACCGTTTCACTTTCTGCTTCTCACGCAGACGAACGGCATATTCGCTCCCTTTACCGCGACGAAACGCGTGCACTCCCGGCGGATTATTATGCCCCTGGCGCTCCATGGCACATTTCGCCGAATTATCCCGCACGCCCTTACTGCACAGCTTAATTCCTTCGCGCCGACAAAGCTTACATTTCGGTGATAAATTTCTAGCCATTTTCTCTTATCCAATTAAACCTATAAAAAAACTTCCAACTATTTTATATGCAAGTTCTTCTCTTCCTACTCGCCTACTAGTCTACTTCCTTACACCCTTCGCCGTTTCGGTGCCCGGCACCCATTATGCGGCAGAGGAGTAACATCCTCGATCGTCTGAATCCGTATCCCAGACGCCTGCAAAGCGGTGATCGCGGACTCCCGACCAGAGCCGGGACCATTGACCCGAACTTCCATCTCGTTGACACCGTATTTGCGTGCGTTGCTCGCCACCTGCTCCGCCGCTCGCTGGGCCGCGAATGGCGTGCTCTTACGCGCCCCTTTAAATCCCACGTTCCCCGCCGACGACCAGCACAGGACTTCTCCGTCCATGTCCGTAATCGTTATGATCGTATTGTTAAACGTCGCTTTGATATGCGCGATCGCTCGAGGGACCGACCGACGCACTTTGCGCTTACCTGTCGCTTTTTTAACCACGATGCATCTCCTTTACACCTTTCTTACCGGCCACGGTCTTTCGTGGACCCTTCCGAGTTCGGGCATTCGTTCGAGTCCGCTGACCATGAACGGGCATTCCACGGCGATGACGCATCCCACGGTAGCACCCGATCTCACGAAGTCGAGATATGTTCTGGGCGATCTGACGACGCAACTGACCTTCCACCGCGTACTCTCGATCAATGATCGTCGATATCTTACTCAATTCTTCGTCGGTCAGCTTGTTCGCCCGAACCTGACCCTCCACTCCCGCCTCTGTCAAAACATCCCGGGCATTCTTGGGTCCGATCCCATAAATATACCGAAGCGATACCTCAATCGGTTTATTATCAGGTATCTCCACTCCAGCTACACGTGGCATAATGTCACCTCTTCTAATCTAAAATCCAAAATTACTGCTATCATTTCCCTTGCCGTTGTTTATGTCGCGGGTCCGTACAAATCACCCGGATCACGCCTCGCCGGCGGATAACTTTACAATTCTCACAAATTCTCTTGACCGAACTCCTAACTTTCATCGCTAAATCTCCGCTTTTTCTCTTCTACTCGTCTACTAGTCTACTCGACTACTAGCCTACTTCTTCTATCCTCGCGTCACGATTCGTCCGCGGGTCAAATCATACGGTGATATTTCCACAGTCACTTTGTCGCCGGGCAAAATACGAATAAAATTCATCCGCATCTTCCCGGACACATGAGCCAGCACCATATGTTTTTTCTCACCGATCATAATTTCCACTTTGAACATGGCATTGGGCAGAGCATCCTTTACGATCCCTTCCACGCGAACCGCATCTTGCTTACCCATAAATCTTTCCTTCTTTTCTTCTACTCGACTACTCGTCTACTAGTCTACTCGACTACTTCTTCCATCCGTCAGCACATCCGCGCCGACTTCCGTCACCGCGATCGTATGCTCAAAATGAGCCGAAGGCATCCGATCCGCCGTCACGATCGTCCAGCCGTCCTGTGCATATCGCACCGCCGATCCGCCCATGTTCACCATCGGCTCAACCGCCAGCACCATTCCAGGCTCCAGCAGAATATCGTTCCGCAAAATATCCCGCGATACGAAATTCGGTATCTTCGGATCCTCATGCATCTCCGTGCCGATCCCGTGACCGACAAAATCAGTCACCACCGAAAATCCGTTCCGCTCCACATACGCCTGCATCTTCGCCGCCACCTGGCTCCATTTTAGTCCAGGCCGAATATTCTCAACCGCGATCATCAGCGTATCCTGCGTCACCGTCAGCAATCGGCCAACGTTCTCTTCCACCGCACCGACCGGAAACGTGATCGCCGCGTCTCCGCAAAATCCTTCAAACCGAACTCCGCAGTCAACGCTCAATATCTGCCCTTCCTCCAATACCCGCTGATCGCTCGGTATACCATGCACCACCTCGTCGTCGATGCTGGCGCAAATGCAGGCGGGAAACGGATATCCTGCCCGCGGATTGGGCACTCCGCGAAAGAGCGCCTTACCGCCCATCCGATCTATCATCGAATCCGCTTCACGGTCCAGAAATCCCGTCGTCACGCCCGGTTTGACCAACTCCCTTAAGTGGGCCAGAACCGCATGTACAATCCGACCGGCCTGACGCATCCGTTCGATCTGGTTTTTATCCTTCAGTTTGATCGCCATCCTGGCCAACTCTTCACTTTTCAACCAACGCATCTACTATCTTCTCTATCTGCAACCAAACCGTATCGATTTCTCTGCTCGCATCAACAGGTTTGAGCAATCCTGCCTTCTTATAATATTCTTCCAGAGGCAAAGTCTGATCGGAATACACCGTCAGCCTATTCCTCACCACCTCTTCCTTGTCATCCACCCGCTGATCCAGCGGCACATGACAGTCGTCGCACGATTGTCCGTCTTTCGCCGGATTCGCCGACACATGATACACTCGTCCGCACTTCGGACAGCTTCGACGACCGGACATCCGGTCCACGATCAACTCCGAAACAAGCATCAAATCGATCACCGCGTCGATCTTCGCTCCCATCCCCGAAAACGCCTTCTCCAGGTCTTTAGCCTGTCCCAGCGTCCGAGGAAATCCATCCAGCAACACACCTTTCTTTCCGTGCGACAATTCCTGCCGAATCCGGCTGATCACAACTTCCGTCACAAGTTCATCCGGCACAAGTTTCCCTGAGTCCATGAAGCTCGTAACTTTCTGGCCAAGCTCGCTTTTCGCCGCTCGCTCCGCCCGAAGCATATCGCCGCTCGACAAATGCTCCAGCGGATATTTCTCCGCCAATCGTTTCGCCTGAGTCCCTTTCCCAGCTCCCGGCGGACCCAACAATATTAAGTTGACTATTCTCTTCAAACCAAAATCCAAAATCTAAAATTCTTTACGAATACGCTCCCTTGATCCGGCCACCGCCGCTTCCGCTCAGAAACCCTGGATAATTTCGCATCAGCAAATTCGCTTCGATCCGCTGAACCAGATCCAAAATAACCGACACAACGATCAGCAATCCCGTTCCGCCCAAAAATGACGAAACCTCGAAAGGTATCTGCAGCCACGTCGCCAGCAGAGCCGGGATCACCGCGATCAACGCCAAAAAACCCGCACCCGAATAGGTGATTCGCTCCATCACCTTCTCCAGATATTCCTCCGTCCGCTTACCGGGCCTAAGACCGGGGATAAAGCTTCCATAATCTCGCAAATTCTCCGCCATTTCCTTAGGCCGGAACTGAACCGTCGTCCAGAAATAAGCAAAGAAGTAAACCATTAAGATATAAAAAACTGTATACAAATATTGACCGTGCTGGAACGACGTGTCCAGGAAACTCCACATCTTATACCAATGGATTCCCAACCAACCCCCTGCCTGACCCTGGTTCGACGCCCGCAAAAACCAGGAAAACAGAAGTTCCGGGAACATCATCAAACTCGACGCGAAGATGATCGGCATGACCCCGCCGTGATTCACTCGCAACGGCAAATAATGATACATCCCTCCGTAAACCCGACGACCACGCATCTGCTTGGCCTGCTGAATGGGAATGCGACGCTGACCTTGCGTAATCAAAATCGAACCCGCCACAACGGTCACAAACGCCGCGATCAAAAAGGCAACCGTCGTCGGACCCATCTGACCCGCCTGACTACCGCCAACCTTCAACGTCGCCTGCTGCGCCACCAATACAATCGCGTTCGGCATTCTCGATAAAATACCCGCCGTAATGATCAAACTGATTCCGTTTCCAATCCCGTATTCGTCGATCTGTTCTCCCAGCCACATCAAAAATACCGTACCCGTCGTCAATCCCAAAACCCCCATGGCCCAAAACATCATCGAACCCTGGTATTCCTTATAAACCAAACCCTGGGCCGTTATGTAACGAACCCAGAACGATCCCTGAATTATGCACAACAACACCGTCGAATAGCGGGTGTATTCATTGATTTTTCGCCGTCCCGTCTCGCCTTCCTTATGAAGCTTTTCCAGCGACGGCACCACCGTGACCAAAAGCTGCAAAATAATCGATGCCGAAATATACGGCATGATCCCCAACCCGAAGATTGTGCTCTGCTGCAACGACCCACCGGTAAACACCGCGAAATATTCCGCCAACTGCTTGGTCCCGCCCTGGGCGGATTTGAAATGCTCGGCAATCAGCGATTGATCCACACCCGCCATGGGAACATAAAACCCCACCCGGTAAATGCAAAGCATCAACGCCGTAAAAAGAACCTTATTGCGTAATTCCGGAATCTTAAAAATATTCAATAAAGCTCGGAACACTACTTTATAACCTCCGCCTTGCCGCCGGCAGCCTGAATCGCTTCCGCAGCCGACTGGCTGAATTTGTTGGCCTTAACCGTTAAAGCCTTGGTTAAACTTCCCGTGCCCAAAATCTTTACCTGCGCATCTTTCCGCTCGATCAGACCTTTCGCAAATAACGTTTCGTGGTCCACCACCTCGCCGGCCTCGAACGCGTCATTTAATCGACCGATATTGATCGCTTGATATTCCTTCCGAAACGTAAAATTCGAAAATCCTCGCTTCGGCATCTTCCGATAATAAGGAGTCGCCCCGCCTTCATGCGTAGGCCTCGGACCGCTACCCGCTCGCTGACCCATCCCTTTATTTCCGCGACCGCTCGTCCGGCCCTGGCCGCTCGATTCCCCGCGACCAAGTCGTTTTCGGTTTTTGCTATTCGCTACTTTACCTGCTTTTATCTCATGGAGCATCATGCTACCGTTACTCCTCGCAATTGTTCTATCTGTTCCTTCGAACGTAACTTCATCAAACCATCCAATGTGGCCTTGACTAAATTCTTCGGGCTTGCTGACCCGTACGACTTGGTCAGCACATCATGAATCCCCGCCAGTTCCAGGACAGCGCGGGCCGACGATCCGGCGATAACGCCCGTCCCTGCACCCGCCGGAATCAATATTATCCTGCTCGCTCCGTATCGACCCCACACCCGGTGCGGAATCGACCTGCCCTTAAGCGAAACGGACATGAGTTGTTTCTTCGCGTCTTTAATCGCCTTCTCCACCGCCGAGGGAACTTCGTTCGCCTTCCCGTATCCCACTCCAACTTGTCCGTTCCGATTTCCAACCACCACCAGTGAACCGAATGAAAAACGACGTCCGCCTTTCACCACTTTCGTGCACCGGTAAACCCGAACCACCGTTTCTTCAAACGGCTGAGGAGATTCCCTGACCAACGGTATTTGCAATACTGATTCTTCTGCCATGCCTAAAACTCCAAACCTGCTTTCCGGGCCGCGTCCGCCAACGCCTTGACGCGACCATGATATTTAAATCCACCGCGATCGAACACAACGCTCTTGATCCCGTGCATAATCGCCCGCTGCGCGAGCATAGTCCCCACCAGCTCCGCCGCCTTCTTATCACCTCCGTGTTTGATCGGCTCGGGCAATTCTTTGTTCATACTGTTCGCCGAACAAAGCGTCTTGCCCGCCAAGTCATCAATCACCTGAGCATAAATATGCTTATGCGAACGAAACACCGTCAACCGAGGACGGCTTGGGGTACCCATAATGTTACTCCGAACCCGCCTCTCCCGACGCCAAAACTTCTTCTTTTTTATTTCCAATTGATCCATGATTTGCTCACATGTATTTTTTTATCTTCAATCCAAAACTTGTCCCCGCGAAGGCGGGGATCCAAAATTAGTTTACGCCTTAGCTCCCGCCAACGCCTTTCCAACTTTCCGACGCACATGCTCACCCTGATAACGAATTCCCTTGCCATTATAAGGTTCCGGTTTCTTCACCCGGCGAATGTTCGCCGCGTATTCTCCGATCACCTGCTTATCAGGCCCTGCGATAGTAAAAACCGCCGGTGCCGTATTCGATTTCGCCTGCGGCGTCGCAATCGTCACTTTCACATCCTTGGGGATCGGAAGCTTCACCACGTTGGCGAATCCCACCGTCACCGCAACGTTATTCCCTTCCTGCTTCACTCCATAACCAGTACCATAAATCTCCAGCGTCTTACTATATCCCTGGGTAACCCCAAGAACCATATTCGCAATCAGCGTACGGGTCAGCCCGTGCAGCGACTTGGCTTCCCGCGAATCATCCTTACGCGAAACTTGGATATTCTTGCTGACCGCATCAAACGCAGCCGCAATTTCCGCGCGAAACGAAAACGATAACTTTCCCTTAGGTCCTTCCAGCGATATCGTATGATCTGCGATATCCACCTTCACACCGCCAGGCACGACAACAGGTTTTTTACCCAATCTGGACATTATCTTTAGTCCTTTTCTTACTCTTCTACTCTTCTACTCGTCTACAAGACTACTAGTCTACTAGTCTACTTCCTCAATAAATCGTACAAATCAACTCTCCGCCGATATTCAACTGCCGGGCCTGACGATCACTCATCATCCCCCTGCTCGTCGAGACGATCGCTACTCCCAACCCTTCCAACACTCGCGGAAGATCGTGAACTCCACGATACACGCGGCACCCGGGTTTACTTTCCCGCCGAAGGCTCTGGATCACCCGCTCACCATTCGGCCCATACTTCAACGTTACCCGAAGAACTCCCTGTTGGGCATCCTCGATCACGTCGTAATCGTCGATATAACCTTCGTCTTTCAAAACCTTCGCGATGTTGAAACAAACCCTGCTGTTACGCACCAGCACATGCTTGGCCTTCGCCATCGTTCCGTTTCGTATTCGAGTTAACATGTCAGCTATAGGATCCGACAAGCTCATGTTCATCTCCTGATTGTGCTCATCCTCACTGGGCGGCACAACGCCTTGAATTAACCTGTACCTACCTTACCTTACTTACCAACTGGCTTTCCGAACTCCGGGAATCTTCCCTTCATTGGCCAGTCTTCTGAAACATATCCTGCATATCCTAAACTTCCGATACACCGCACGCGACCGTCCGCAAATTTCACACCGCGTGTATTGCCGAACCTTAAACTTCTGCACACGCTTCACCTTCGCAACCCACGCCTTCGTAGCCATCAAAATTCCTCTCTTATTCTTCTACTAGCCTACTTGACTACTTCATTTACGCCCGAAACGGCATTCCCAATTTCGAGAGCAGTTTAAACGCCTGTTCGTTCGTCTTCCCCGTTGTGCACATCGTAAGGTTCATTCCCTGCTGGAACTGAACCTTATCCACAGGAACTTCCGGAAACACCGTCTGCTCCGTGATCCCCATATTATAATTTCCCCTGCCGTCGAACGACTTCGGATTTAACCCACGAAAATCGCGCACCCGGGGGATCGCCACACTAACCAGCCGATCAAAAAACTCATACATCCGTTTCCCGCGAAGCGTTACCTTCAGACCAATCGGCATTCCCCGACGAAGCTTGAAGTTCGACACGCTGGTCCGGGCATTGCAAATAATCGCTTTCTGACCCGTAATCAACGCCAACTCATTAGCTGAAAGCTCCATCGCCTGCTTGTTTACATTCGCCTTACTGCCCATCCCGATCGACACCACGATCTTCGTCAACCGCGGTACCGCCAGCGGATTACTAATCCCAAGCTCCGACTGCAATGCCGGCAAAACCTCATTCTTATATTTTTCTTCTATTCTCGCCATCTTGCTACTCTCTTATCTTGCAATCCAAAATTTTTTTAACCGCTTTTCCTCATCTGATGCAGCGTCGTCCCACACTTGCGGCAAAGCCGACTCTTCGCGCCATTTTCCGTTTCTTTATAACTAACCCGCACTCCCTTATCGCATTTCGGGCACACCGGCATCACGTTCGAAAGCTCAATCGGCATCTCCCGCTGGATCCGCCCGCCCTGCGGATACTTCTGCGACCGTCGGACGTGTTTATACCGGCGGTTCACACCTTCAACCACCACTTTGCCGTCTTTCGGAATCACCCGAAGCACTTTCCCCCGAACCTTATTAGGCCGCTCCGCCGCCGCCTGGTTCCCGACCTTAACTTCCACTATATCGCCTTTAATCACTCGCACCGCTGTGCTCCTTCTTGCTTGCTCTTCAATCCAAAATTCTTCAAACCACTTCACTCGCCAACGAAACGATCTTCATGAAATTCTTCTCACGCAACTCCCTGGCCACCGCCCCGAAAATCCGAGTCCCCTTCGGATTGCGCTCATCGTCGATTATGACCGCGGCATTGGTGTCAAACTTCACGTAGCTTCCATCAGACCGACGCGTCGACTGTTTGCACCGAACCACAACCGCCTTGACCACCGCTCCCTGCGCCACTTCACCGGACGGCAGTGCCTTCTTCACCGCACAAACGATCACGTCCCCCAATCCCGCCGTCTGAAGCGTCTTCTTGCCAAACCCCGCCGTCGAACCCTTCGACACATGGATACACATCACCTGCTTGGCACCCGTGTTATCCGCCACATCCAAATATGTATGTAACATTATCATAGTATTTTCTTCTCTTCTACTAGTCTACTTGTCTACTCGACTACTAGTCTACTTCCTCACTCAAACCTTCGCCTTTTCCAAAACCCGCACGAGTCGCCATTTCTTCGTCTTTGAGATCGGACGACATTCCGTGATTTCAACCTTATCGCCCACCTTCGCTTCCTTCGCCTCGTCATGAACCTGAAGGCGGGTTCGTTCGCGAAGATATTTGTTATACCGTGGGTGTTTCACCAGGTATTTCACTTCCACGCGCACGGTTTTATCTTGCTTCGCCGAAATAACGACCGCCTCCGCAATACGCCGTCGTCCGCGCTCGCTTGTCGCTTCCTTCTTAACGTCAGTCACCGTCTCAGTCATAATCTACCTCATCTATCTTCGTTTAGTAGTGGCCGGCACGACCACTGCTTCTCTTCAACTCGCTACTTCTTCAAAGTCGCATGTTTCTTTTCCAAATGATGTATCTGGGAATCTAAATCACGTATATTCCGTTCCCTAAGCACCATCAGTATCCGTGCGATATCGCTTTTCGTTTTCCGCAAAAGGGTCGGATCTTCAAGTTTCTCAGTCACAGCCTGGGCTCGAAGATCAAACATTTTCCGCCGATATTCTTCCAGCAAATTTTCCAACTCTTCGGTACTATGTTCTCGAACCTCAGTAACCTTCACCGCAATCTCCTCTTTATCTTCTACTCGACTACTAGTCTACTCGACTACTAGTCTACATCTTCACTACACTCCATGATGCCGAACAACAAACCGCACCCGAACCGGCATCTTATACGCCACACGCGAAAACGCCATCCTCGCCGTTTCCTCCGGGACCCCGCCAATTTCATACATCATCGTCCCAGGCTTAACGATGGCGATCCAATCCACCACTTCGCCCTTGCCTTTTCCCATACGTGTTTCAAGCGGTTTTCCCGTAATCGACTTATGCGGAAAAATCCGAATATAAACCTTTCCCTCACGATGCAGGTAATGCGTCGCAGCCATACGACCAGCCTCGATCACCTTACCGGATATTCTTCCCGCTTCCAACGTTTGCAACCCGTATTCACCATAAGACACTTCATTACCACGCGTCGCGCGACCGTGTATTCGGCCTTTGTGACTCTTGCGATATTTAACTCTTTTTGGCATCATCGCCATAATCGTAACTCCCTAATTTCGTCTACTCGACTACTTGTCTACTATCTTTTCCCTCGCCGGGCAAATTTAGGCGCGCGAGTATCCACAATCGGCTCTTCCCCAAACATCCCGCGATATATCCAAACCCGAACCCCGATCGCGCCATAGGTCGTGCGGGATACCGCCGTTCCATAATCCACATTAGCCTGAAGCGTCTGCAAAGGTAACGATCCCATAATCTGTGACTCATGACGGGCCATTTCAGACCCACCCAGCCGACCACCCAACAAAATCTTGATCCCTTTCGCGCCCGCCGACAATGCCGTTTCCGCACGCTGCTTCATCACCCGGCGAAACGCTCCGCGACGCTTCAACTGTTCCGCAATCGCCTCCGCCACCATCGTGGCGTCAATATCAGGATTACTTATTTCCACAATCTCCACGTTTACTTTACGACCGGTGAGATTTTCCAGTTCCCCTTTAAACTTATCCACTTCCGCACCGCGAGGACCAATCACCAATCCAGGACGGGCCGTATGTAATATAATCTTAACTTCTTCCCGCGTCCGTTCGATCTCGATCCGAGCCACTCCCGCATAAGGCGGCTGGCGGTTTAAACGTTCGTCCACATACGTGCGGATCTTGCAGTCTTCCACCAGGCACTCCCCGTACGACTTCTTGCTCGGTGCATACCAGCGCGACGACCAATCCAGCGTGATACCGGTTCGAAATCCTATTGGCGATACTTTTTGACCCACAACTATTCCTCGCTTCTTACTTTCTACTCGTCTACTTTTTTACTTTTCTTCCACCGTAATATGAATATGACTCATCTGTTTAACGATCATATAGGCCCGACCACGATCTTTCGGACTCACCCGCTTCATTCGAGACCCTTCATCGACCCGGGCTTCAGAAATATACAACCGATCCAAATTGGCCTCTTTTTCATCCGCGTTCGCCATCGCCGACTTGAGCACCTTGAGCACAAACACGCTCGCGCGCTTCCGGGTAAACCGCAAAATATCCAGCGCCTGATCCGCTTTCATCCCGCGGACCAAATCCACCACCAGCCGCGCCTTACGCGGCGCGATCCGTGCATGTCGATGTATAGCACTCCAACCCATAATTGTCTTCCTTCTTATTCTTCGTTTAGCAGTCGCCGGCACGACGACTTCTTTTCTTTCTACTCGACTACTTGTCTACTTCTTCCTAAGTCGTTCCTTCTTCAGCCTTCCGTATCCCACTATGTCCACGGAATATACGTGTCGGAGAAAACTCTCCAAGCTTATGACCGACCATATCTTCCGTCACAAATACCTTATGAAACATCTTACCATTATGAACTTCAAACGTATGGCCGATGAAATCAGGTATGATCGTACATCGCCTTGCCCAGGTCTTGATCGGACGCTTATCACGCGCCTCACTCATTTTCTCGACCTTCAAGAGCAACTTCGCGTCAACAAACGGCCCTTTTTTTAACGACCTCGGCATATTCTACTCCGTTTTCTATTACTCTTCTCTTTATCTTCTACTCGACTACTTCTTAGGAATCGTCTGCTGACCATATCGCAGCGACCGACGACGCCGAACAATCAACACGTTCGACAAATTCTTCCGACGACGAGTCTTTCCACCCTTGGCCAACACTCCAGTCGGAGAACACGGGTGCTTACCCGACTTACTGCGCCCTTCACCACCGCCCATCGGATGATCCACGGGATTCTGAGCCATTCCGCGAACGTGCGGGCGTATTCCCACATGACGTTTCCGACCCGCCTTACCCAGACTCACGTTCTGATGATCCAAATTACCTACCTGACCGATCGTCGCACGGCACTTCGCGTTAAACATCCGAATTTCACCGGACGGCAACTGAACGTGGGCATAATCGCCTTCCCGACCAACCAATCGAGCAACCATCCCCGCCGCCCGAACGAGTTTTCCACCGCATCCAGGCCGAACTTCCACATTATGAATCTCATATCCCACCGGCACTGTCGACAGAGGCATGCAATTTCCGACTTTCGGCTCGACCGACGCGCCGCTTTCCACCATCGCGCCAACCTTCAGCCCCAGCGGCGCCAAAATATACCGCTTCTCGCCATCCACATAATGGATCAGCGATATAAAGCAACTCCGGTTCGGATCATATTCCACCCCAGCCACTTTTCCGGGAATCCCATCTTTCGTCCGACGGAAATCCACCACCCGGTACTTCTGCTTATTCCCACCGCCACGATACCGGCTTGTCGTCACACCATGATGATTACGTCCACCGGTCTTCTTCAGCGGCTCCAACAACGACTTCTCAGGCGAATATTTCGTCACTTCCGAATAATCGTTCACCGATCCATGTCGTCTGCCCGCCGATGTCGGTCTAAATGTCTTAATTCCCATAATCTTTTTCTCTTACTACTGTCTACTTCTTAAAACAAATCAATATGAAAATCAGGATGCAACTGAACATACGCCTTTTTCCATCCCGGCGTCTGACCAAATTTCATCTTGTTCCGCCGTTTCTTTCCCTTCCGGTTGGCAAGCCGTACTTCCATCACCCGGACATTATATATCTTCTCAATCGCCTCTCTGACCTCCGCCTTCCCGGCGTCACGGTGGACCTCAAAACTATAAGTCCCACCACGACCGGCTTCCGCCTTGGTCTCTTCAAACCGACGACCCGCCAAATGCGTCCCTTTTTCCGTCACCAAAGGCCTGACTAACACCTGATATATATCCATAACACCGATCCTCGTTATCTTCGCTTCAATCCAAAATCGCATTACTCTGAACTAACTTCTCGAACCCGTCACGAGTCACTAAAATCTTCGAATATTTCAGCACATCATAAGCGTTGAATTCATTCACCGGCATAACCGCGACGTCCGACAAATTCCGGACAGAAAGATAAACATTCTTATCATATTCTTTGATACCGATCAGGCAGGTCCTATCAATCTTGAGTGCTTTAAGAATTCCGGAAATGTATTTCGTCTTGGGCTCCCCAGCCCCCATCTTGTCGATTATCATAACTTGGCCGTCTTGCAGCTTCGCCAAAATCGCCGAGTCTCTCGCCAATTTCTTCGCCTTCGCAGGCAGCCTCAGCGTCCAATCCTTGGGAACTTTCGCAAACGCCACTCCACCACCTCGGCGAATATTCGTCCGTATCGTTCCCATCCTCGCGCGACCAGTATGCTTCTGTGCATATAATTTTCGCGTCGATCCCGCAACCATTCCACGACTCTTCGTCGCCACTGTGCCCTGACGCTTATTCGATTCATACATCACAACCGCCTGCTTCAGCAGTTTCCGGCGAACAACAGTCCCGAACGTCGACTCCTCGACCTTCATCGTTGAAACCTGTTGCCCTTGTTCGTTATATACGGGCACCTCTATCATGACAACATTTCTCCCGCGATAGCTTTCTTACGATTTGCCTGCTGGTCTCTTGCACCCAAACGGTTCAAATCAAAGTCTATCTAAATTACCTAAAACGAATAAACCGATATAATCAAAATTGAATATTTACGTGTTTTGCTTAGCCGTGGCCTTTAGGCCACATGTCTTATTCTGCTTTTTTAGGAATTCTCTTCGCCTTGCTCGCCCGAACCATTACATATCCACCGTCCGGGCCAGGCACTGCCCCCTTAACCAGTAAAAGATTTTGCTCTTTCACCACCCCAAACAATTCCTGGTTGCGAATGGTCACTCGCTCATGGCCCATATGCCCCGCCATCTTCTTACCCTTCTTGATATCTCCACCATGTCCGCGGTCAGTTCCATGCGATCCGATACTTCCAGGAGACCGGTGTTTTCGTTCGGTACCGTGACTATCGGGCTGTCCGCCGAATCCATGACGTTTCATAACGCCCTGAAATCCACGCCCCTTGCTGGTCCCCGTCACGTCAACAAACTTAACCTCATTGGCCTCAAACACTTCCACGCTGACCACATCGCCGCATTTATGATCTGCCGCGCCAGTCATCCGGAACTCCCGAATAAACCGCTTCGGCTTATTACCCGTCTTGGCACAATGTCCGATAATCCCAGCCGGCGCATTTTTAACCTTCACATCATCAAACCCCATCTGCACCGCCTCATATCCATCACGATCTTTTTGGCGAACATCCAGCACAACGCAAGGCCCTGCCTGAATCACAGTAACAGGCACCACTTGATCTTTTTGATCATAAACCTGCGTCATTCCAACTTTTTTTCCTAATATCGCAGAAACCGCCATATACTTATCTTTCTTTATCTTCTAATCCAAAATCTAAAATCCAAAATTGCTGACTTTCCCCATTACGCCTTGATCTTAATGAAAACCCCCGCCGGAACCGCCAACCGATTCAACGCTTCCACCGTCCGCGGCGTCGGATCCATAATATCAATCAGTCGCTTATGAGTCCGAATTTCAAACTGCTCCCGAGACTTCTTATCGACATGCGGCGAACGCAAAACCGTATACCGCTCGATGCGTGTCGGAAGCGGAACAGGACCACGAACCCGAGCATTGGTCCGCCGCGCGTGTTCCACAATCTCCTTCGCAGATGCGTCCAACGCGCGATGATCGTAACTTTCCATCCTGATTCGTATTCGTTCGCTTTCGCTCGCCATATTCCTCGATATTCCCAATGTCTTTTCGTTGTTTAGCAGCCGCCGGCACGGCGACTTCTTTTCCTTACCCAATACACCACCATCGCCGTTCTACTCCGGCGATATGGAAACAGATTTTCAAGTTTACTGAAATTAAAATAAATGTCAACACCTTTTCTAACAAGAATTTTTAATATTTTTTTCGAGGTTAATTATAGTGGGTATTTCCTAACTTTTTTTTTCTTCCACACCCAAAAACTCCCCACCAGAAGCATCCCCAACGCCACCCAATGAATCCCATACCACTTACCCGTATTCCAACCCATACTCAATACTCCCACCCCCCATCCCGCCATCACCAAAACACCCCACAAGCTCCTCCAATTCCACCGCCCCCTTTCTCGAAGTTCGTTCACCATCCCATTCCAAACCAGAACCAAAGCCGGAAATCCCAGAACCAGGTAATAATCACGCATCATCGGCAACGCGAAAAACATCATCACAACCCACGTAGCCCCAGCTATTTGCCAATCGTCCTCTATCCTCCCACGCCAGGTAAACCAACATAAAACCAAAAATCCCACTCCCAGCGTTCCCGCCCAGATACCCCACACCACCTGCGAAGAAAAATGCCCCACCCCGAACCGCCTTAACCGCCAAAGGTCAAATGTCCTTACCGACCAAACCGCATCACCATCCGGCATCGGGTCAAGCGTCAGCCACTCATCGCTTTTCAAGTCCCCCCGATAACGATCCACCACCCCCCTCGGCGGGTTCCCACATAAAATAATCTGCCGTTTCGCCATCGGCATCCCTTCCAGCCACCGCACCAGCACCGACGAATAAGAAAAATTAGTACCATGTTTATAAGTCCCAAGCAAAAGCGGATCCGCAATCTGCCGACTATTGGAATGCCAGTCCGAACGCGTCAGCCACCTGCGATGTTCCTCCACCATTCCCCACCCACCAAAAAATAGCAAACTCGGCACCAAATCAAAAACCACCACGCTAAAAACGACGCCCGCCAACGCCCGCCACTGCCGTCGAATCAAAAATAATCCCACCAAGACAAACGGCATAACCTTGATCAAACCCCCCAACCCCACCAGTGCCCCTCCCCAAAAACCCTTCCGATGCCCCACCAGCGTCAACCCCGCCACACTAAAAAACAGAGACCACAACGTAAACTGATTCGCCACAATCACTATCTGAACCGTCCCCACCCCCAGCAGCACAGGCCAAATGTAAGTTTTCCGCTCTTCTGCATTACACCACCACCGGTAAATAATCCAAAAACTCCCCCCAGCCAACCCAGCGTTCACTAAAACATACGAAACCACCCCCACCTGTTTCGGAAGCCAAACCATAAACGGCCACAACAAAAAAACCGCCGTCGGCAAATACCCAAACATCGTAGTCCCCCACCGACTGCTCCCATTCTCCCAGACCCGCTGCGACTCCCTATGCAAAGTCCCCCAATCCGGCATCCCCGCCATCCCCCGAACATACCCCCCCACCAATCCACTGATGAAAACGACCCCGATCACCCCCCAAACCACGCGTTGCACTACCGTTTCCAATCTCTTCTTTTTCTCTTCTGCCATCACAAACCTTTCTTCTCTTTTTTCTTCTACTCTTCTACTTTCTTTCTTCTCTACTCGCCTACTAGTCTACTTCTTCCCTAACCCCGCCAATTATAACCCCTTAAAAAAATCTAACACCCAAAATTTGCATTTTCGATTTCACGTGCTATCTTTAAGGTAGGGGCGGGGCTTGCTCCGCCCTCCCAGCTTTAGTCATTAGACATTGATTAGACATTAGGAATTAGGATTTAGTCATTTCTTATGAACATAACCTCCTACTTCACAACCGACCCATCCACATCCCCCACCGCCCAGGCGATCAACGCCGCCTTCGGCCTGGGTTCTCACTCCACACACAAATTCCTACTCTGCGAAAACTTAAACGTAACCCTCCGCCCAAAAACCATCCTCTTCATCACAGGCCAATCGGGTTCCGGCAAATCATGTCTTTTGCGCATCTTAAAAAGGCACCACACCCCAAACATAGACTTAAACAAAGTAAAAATGAATCCCAAATTGATATTACCCGACCATTTCCGTTTACCTCTTCGCGAAGCTTTGTATTACCTATCCCTAGCCGGCCTAGCCGACGCCCACATCTTCCTCCGCACCCCACACGAACTCTCCGACGGCCAGCTCTTCCGCTTCAAACTAGCGTTAACTCTCTCAAAAAAACCAAAGTATATCATCGCCGACCAATTCTTAGACTCCCTGGACCGCCTAACCGCAAAAATCCTAGCCGCCACTATCCGAAAATTCGCCGATAAATTTTCCACCACCTTCATCCTGGCCTCCCCAAACAACGATTTCCTCGACCAACTAAAACCCGACATCTACATAGAAAAACTCTTCTCCCAATCCCCGCTAATAAAGGAAATGAAAAATGACTAAACCCTAATTCCTAATGTCTAATGCCATGTTCTTTTTAGTCATTAGAAATTAGTCATTGATTAGACATTAGGATTTAGTCATTAGTCATTCATTCTTCTATGACTCAAACCATCCCATCTCCGCTCCCCTTCCCCATCACGTTAGACGAGTGTCCATTCTCCGCCTACAAAAACCTCGCCCACTTCCACTACCGCGCAGGCCCCCCAGGCCCAGTCGATGAATGTTTCGCCCTATCGATCCCATCTATTTCCCGAATCTCAAACGACCCTCACATAATCGGCATCATAGTCTATTCCCTGCCGCCCCTGAACAACCACCTCCGAAACCTAGCCACCAATTCCCGATACCTCGCCGCCCGCAATTTCCAATCCCGCGCACAACTCTTAAACAAGGAACTGCGAACCATCTCAAGAGTAATCATCCACCCCCAATTTCGTTCCCTTGGCCTAGCCGCCGCCCTGGTAAAAAACACCCTCCCCCTAATCAACACTCTCTTCGTCGAAGCCTCCGCCGTCATGGGCCTAATAAACCCCTTCTTCCAAAAAGCCGGAATGACCATGTACACCGCCCCGCCCGAACTAAAAAACGAAATCCTCCTAGCCGCCTTCCACCACGTAGGAATCCCCACCGAAAATCTCCAAAACACGCCAACCCTGATCCAACAAATAAAGAATTTGAAACCCACGCAAAAAAAATTCTTATTATCGCAAATAAAAAAATACTACCTAACCCCCCGCCAAGCCGTCTTCTCCTCCCGCACATCAGAATCCCTGGAATGGACTCTCCCTCGCCTAACATCCTGTCTGTTGACTCGCCCCGCCTATTTCCTCTGGCAAAACCCCACCCTTTAATTTTTAATTCTTCAATTTTCACTTTTAATTTTTATTTCTTCCCTTCAATATTTTTTTTCTCTTCAATCAGACATCATAAATGAAAGGAACTCCATGAAAACCCGCCTCGAAAATCTCCTCCCCCACCCCAATTCTTGTTCTTACTATTCCCAATCCCTAAAGGAAAAACTCCTCCGCCACATCCAATCCACCGGCCTGTACCCTCCGATCATCGTCCGCTCCTTAAAAAACTCAAAAAAATTCCCCTCCAACAACGGCCATCTCCAAATCATCGACGGCCACCTCCGCTTTGAAATCCTCAAAGACCTGAACCAAACCCACGCCGAGGTCATCAACTTCGGGCCGCTCTCCGACCGCCAAACCGAACTCCTCTTACTAACCCTCAACCAACTCCGAAGCGCCGCCGACCCCCAAAAACGAGCACAACTCTTAAAATCCCACCTAGCCGACCACAATCTAACCCTCGACCACCTCCAGCAATTCCTCCCCGATTCCAAAATCGTCCTCCAACGCCTCCTGAATCTAACCAACGCCCACCCCAAAATAACTGACCCCAAAAATCTCCCCACCCTCCCCAAACCCTTCGCCGTCTATCTCTCACCAAACCAGCACACTCTCGTAAAATTTGCCCTGGAAAAAATAAAAAAATCCCATTCCGCCCAATCTCTCGCCCACGCACTGGAACTTCTCGCCCAAAATTTCCTGAAACAAAAATAACCAAAAGTCACAAATAAAAATAATACCAAGGGCGGTCATTGAGACCGCCCTTTTTCTTTGTCTTCGTTTAGCAGTGGCCGGCACGGCCACTTTCCATTTTCTTTTAGGCTCTTCTACCCAGTCTACTTGACGCCTCATCTACTTTTTCCCCTAATCTTCTATATCTATTTTTCCTTCTTCTCTTTCTCTTCTACTCGTCTACTAGCCTACTCGACTACGAGTCTATTTTCTTCTCTACTGTTTACTCACACCCCCTCATCTCTCCCCCAAAATTATAAAAAATGAAAAAATTTATCCCCTCTAACTCCTATCCCGGCAAGCACTAACGGACTTTCTGTAAAAATCGAAATTTGCATTTTCAAAATCCTGTGTCATCTTTAAGGGTGTAGCGGACAGTAAGCCGCCTTGAAAAATAAATACCCGAAAGAAACAAAAGTCTATGACCTTTTGTCTTTCGACATTCGACATTCTTTCCTCTGGCACTTGGGTGTTGGACATTGAGTGTTGAATATTGGATATTTCTTTCTCTTCATTTAAGGATTTCCCATGCCCTCAACCGAATCTTGTCTTGAATACATTTTGCCATCCTTCGACTCGCAGCGTGGCCAGTCTGGTTCGCTCCCACCGGCCTCACCAGCCACCGCGGACCAGCTCGACTGCACGACGTCCTCCCCAGGCAGCTGCCATGATGATCGGGCCCTGCAGACGGCCATCCGGCAGGTCCGCGATCATCAGCAGATCGACCTGGCCATGCTGCGACTCACCTTTCGTAAACTCCTCACCGACGAGGACAAATCCGATACCGACGCCCCAGCCCTCCCCCTCAAAGCGGTCTCCTGCTCCGAGTTCAACTCCCTGGTCTCTGCCGTCGTTCGACTCCACGACGACGAACGAGAAATCTTCGGCATCAAACCACTCGAACCAAAAACCGATACGGACCGACAGGACTATGATAACCTCCAGAAACTCACACTCAAACAACTCATCGACCTTTGCTATCAAGAGGAAATTATCCCTCCAGATACATGCAAAATTGAAATTGAAACGCCGGATATTCCAGGAGCTGGCCCGGCGTGACCCCTGGGTCTTCACAACACGATTTTGCTACACCCTCGACAGCCACGACCGAAAAAATCCAATCAAGCTCTTTCCCAACCGAATATATTTACGTGAACTAACCGAACTCTGGCTCACCAATCCCTTACTCGTAATCGCCAAGTCCCGCCAAATGATGGCCACCTGGCTTTTCGTCTGCCTCTACCTCTGGGAAGCCATCATGTTCCCAGGCCGCCTAATCTTCCTGCAATCCAAACGAGAAGAAGACGCCATAGGAAACGCAAACGCCGCTACAGGCCTACTAGGCCGAACAAGGTTTATCCTCGAACACCTCCCCCCAGACCTACAACCCCAGTACAAGACCTCGGCCAACAAAATCGAATTCCCAACCAACAACTCAACAATCTGGGCCATCCCCCAAGGCCCCGACATCTTACGTCAGCACACCGCTTCCGGCATTCTATCCGACGAAATGGCATTTCAATATCTAGCCGAGGACGCCTACACCGCCGCCATCCCAACAATTGAAAATGGAGGCAAATTCACCGCCCTCTCCACCGCAAATCCCGGCTTCTTTCAAAAACTTTTCACCGACCAACTTTGATAAAAATTCCGTCATTCCCGCGCAGGCGGGAATCCAGTCTTCTTTTTTTTCTATTCGTGGTTAAAAAACTTTTATGTTAGAAACCAAAAATTTCAAAACCGAGTTGGCAAAGCATGACGTAATCTATTTGTACCATTTAACCGCGTTACGCAATGTGGGAAGTATCCTTGCCTTTGGAATCTTTTCCTATAACGCTGCCCAAGATGTTCCTCACTCGGATATTTCTTGGTCCGAGGTTCAAGCTCGTCGAACTAAAGGGTTTCTTGCCAGTTCATTGAACTTGCATTATTACGTTCCGCTCTTTTTTGCCACACACACCCCCATGCAATACGTGCTTACGCATCCAACAACACATTCCCAACCAGTATTAATGCAAGATCAGTTGGCAATTTTGATAGTAGATGCCCAACAGGTGTTCAGTTATCCCGGTATCTTATTCACCGACGGCAATGCCGCGTCATACGACACAAAGTTTCTAAATGAACCGGATGAATTAGAGGAAGTAAATTGGTCCATTATCAGAAACACGACGTTTTGTTACACGCGAGACCTTAAAAGGCGTAAATCTGCTGAAGTCCTTATTCCTCAACATTTACCTTCTGATGCCATTTCTGAAATTATCGTGTATAATGAACATGCCAGGAACAATTTGACGCGAGAGTTGGACCTCTTTATCAAAAAAATCAAACCGATTGTTCCGGTAGCTTATCGTCAAAACTGGATTGATCGTTGCGAGGCTGACTCACATTATTACTTTTAACAGGTTCCAAAAGAATGCTTAAAATCATACAAGGCGATATCTTCTCTTCAACCGCCCAAACCCTCGTCAACACCGTCAACTGCGTCGGCGTCATGGGCAAAGGATTAGCCCTAGAATTCAAAAACCGTTTTCCTCTCATGTTCGACGACTACCGCCGCCGATGCAAAGAAGGTCAGGTCCAAATAGGTCAGCCGTATCTCTACACAGCCAGCCAACCCTGGATTTTAAACTTTCCCACCAAACTTCACTGGCGAAACAACTCCAAAATCGAATACATAACCGCCGGCCTAAATTTCTTTATAGCGAACTATAGCACATGGAACATTACCTCCATAGCCTTCCCCCTCCTCGGCGCAAACCTCGGCGGCTTGGACAAATCCCTGGTCCTGGACGTAATGACACAACACCTGGAAAAACTCGACATACCAGTTGAAATTCGCTTTCTTAAAAAATAAAAATCTCTTCTCTGTGATCTTTGTGATCTCTGCGGTTAAAACTCTTATGTTAGAAACCAAAAATTGCAAATCAGGCTTCCTCGCGGTCCGCCTTCATTACTCAATCGACCCCGCCCTCTGGTCGCCCAATCGTATCGCCGCCATCCGTTCCGCCATTCCCGGCTGGCGATGGCTCAAGGAATACGAAATCGATTTTAGCGCCCGCGGCGGCCAGAAGGTTTATGACTGTTTCGACCCTCTCGTCCACGTCCAAACCCCGCCCATCGCTCTTACCGCGTGCGTCAAATACAAAGTCATCGATCATGGCCGGCGCAATCCCACCGCCTGCCTCTGGTTCGCCGAACACAAAAGCTCCCAAACCGTCTATTTCTACCGCGAATACTACCGCCCCGACGCCACCATCGCCGAACATTGCCGAACCATTCGCGAACTGGAACAACAAAACGAAACACACCTAACGCTCATCGACCCCTCCACTCACCGCCGTCTCGACAACGCCACAACCACCATCGCCGACGAATATGCACGATGCGGAATCGCCACCACTCCCGCCGACAACAACCTGGCCACCGGCATCGAAACCGTCTGCCAAGCTCTCTTATCCGCAATCGCCAGATGGTCCATTGCCCATAGCACCCTCCATTACTATTTCGAAAAGCACGCCATCCCCACCCGCGAATTACCCACCTTAGCACAACAGCGCAGCGTCTATTTCCACCCCTCCATGACCAACACCATCCGCGAACTAGCCCAACTATCCTGGGACGCCTCAGCCGATGCCGACTCCGGCAAATCGCTCAGCGAGCGAATCGCCAACGTAGACGATCACGCTACCGACTGTGTCCGCTACGCCCTCATGCGTCCCTGGTCCCGCCCGCAAAACCTCCGAACCAACATCCGTAAGCTTTAGTTCTCAAGAAACCACAGAGTTCGCAGAGATCGCAGAGATAAGATTTTAAAAAAATAAATTCTTTCTCTGTGTTCTCCGTGCTCTCTGTGGTTAAAAACTCTTCTCTTTATTTTAAATTTAAAATCAGGAGACCTAATGACCATCCTTCAAAAATTAAAATCTCTTTTTTCCGACTCTTCCCCCCGCCAGCTGATGACCGAATTCGACTCCATCACTCGCCGGTCCGACTTTTTCCAATCCATCATCGCCAACATCCTCGAAAACCCTGATGAAATCCTCGCCAGATACGCACCCAACGAAGGCCTCGACTTATACCGAAAAATGGAATCCTCCGACCCGACCATCGCCTCGGCTCTAACCACCCGCCGCTGCGCCGTCCTCAATCGCCCCTGGACCATCCACACCGGCGATGCCGACCCCAAAATCACTTCGTACGTTCTCGATCTCTTCGCCAATCTGACCGATTTCCAGCAAACCCTCGAACAAGCCCTTGACGCACTCACCACCGGCTTTACCCCTCTGGAAATCTTCTGGACCGTTCGTAACGAAAAATGGTACGTGGAAAAAATCGTAGGCCGCGATCCCGCCACATACCGTTTCGACGCCCAGAACACCCTACGCCTCCTGACCACCGGCAATCCCGTCGATGGCGAACCCGTCCCCCCGTTAAAATTCATCGTCCACCGCCACCGCGGCTCCAGTTCCAATCCCTACGGCCAATCCATTTTAAAATCCTTATACTGGCCCGTAACCTTCAGCCGTGCCGGTTGGAAATGGTGGGCCACCGCCATTGAAAAATACGGCATGCCAATCATCACCGCCACCTTCCCCGACCAGGCCACCCGCGACGACCAGGCTCGCTTCGAGCAATTCGTAAAATCCATCCAGGCCTATTCCTGGTCCGTAGTCCCCCAGGGCTTCCTGATCGACTTACACGAAGCCAAACGAGCCGCAGGCGAAGATTACCTCCCATTCCTCCAATACGCCGACACCAAAAAATTCCAGGTAATCCTCGGCCAGAATCTAACCGCCGAAACCTCCACCCACGGCTCACGCGCCCAAGCCGACGTCCACAACCTCGTCCGCCACGACATCACTCTCGCCGACGCCACCAGCTTGTCCGCTACCATCACCGACCAACTAATCAAACCCGCCGTCAAATTGAATTTCAATTACACCGGCCCATTACCAAAATTCAAAATCTCGTCCACACCCGCCTACGACTTGGAATCCCTAGCCCGAACCTACGACATCCTGGCCAAGCACGTCCCCATCTCCGAACGCTTTTTGCGAGAAACTTTCCAAATCACAGAGTAAAGCATCTTCGCTTACAATCCAAAATCTAAAATCCAAAATGAAAAGGATTCTTATGTCAAACACCCTTAACAACCTGACAGACGTTGTAGAACTAACCGCCGTTCCCATCTTCACCGCGGGCGAATACCCCCAGGGCAATTTCGATACGAATTTCCTGCAGGCGCTGGCCGACGTTTACGATCCTTCTTTTCATGAAGCACCAAATTATCTCGCTCATGAGGACGAAACCGGCCGGCGACCCGCAGGCAATCTAGCCTTCGGATGGATCAAAAAACTCTACCTCAAAGGCCAAACCCTCTTCGCCGATCTGTCCAGCGTGCCCAAACTTTTCGCCGAACTCATCCTCTCAGGCCGAATCAAAAAAAGAAGCATCGAGCTTTACACCGATCTAGCCGGCAAAGGCCCGTACCTGCGAGCCATCGCCTGGCCCATGATCCCACAGGTAAAAGCCCTCGCCGACGTCCATCCCACCCAAATCTTTGACGATCAAAACGAAAATATTCTTTCCATCCCATTTCAAGAAAAGGAGTCTTTCATGAGTCAAAACGAACAAACGTTTGTCACCAAAGACGAACTCGATCTGACGCTAAAACAGCTCAGGTCCGACCTGCTCGCCGAGCAGCAAAAAATCCAATCAATCTGCGATGTAAAAAACTTCTGTGAGCAGATGGTCCTGGCCGGAAAAATGTCACCCGCCGAACGGATCACCGAAGAACCCCTCCTGACGGCTCAGGTCGCCAGAGAATCGACAATGACCTTCGCTGAAAATCAATCCCCGCTTTCCGAGCAGAGGATGAACTTCTATCGCGAGCGTTCCCCGATCATAAACCCCAACCAACCCGCGACCACCGACCCCAAACGCGAAATCCGAAACCCGAAACTGGTTAACTGTTTTAACGAGCACCAGGACTTCTTCGCCCGCCTCGGCGTCAGCCTCGACGATCTTCTCCACGCCGACAAAATTCAACACAACAACATAAATCCACTGACCTCGTAACCAACTTTCCATTTCAAAGGAGTTTTTAAAAATGACTTTAAGCACAGATGTTAATCTCAACCGTTATGTCGATCAGCAGCTTCGCACCCTAGCCGTCAAGAACAGCACGGTAATTTACCGCGGCGGACTCGTCGGTCTGGACCGTTCCACCGGCTACGCTCAGCCGCTTTCCGCCACCACGCAATTCCAGGGCATCGCATACGAGCAATGCGACAATTCCACAGGCCAAAGCGGCGACCGCGAGGTCATCCTGTTTACGCAGGGCGATTTCGAGTTCAGCCTCTCCGGCGCCTCCCGCGTGCACATTGGCCGACCCGTTTTCGCCACCGACGATAACACCCTCACACTCTCCGGCGGCAGCGCATCCTACATTGGACAGATCATAGATTCCCCCGCCGCAGGCCGAGTCATCGTCCGCATCGATCCCCTGCGAAGACTCACCAAAACCGTCACGGCACCTCTGGCGTCCACAACCGGCTCTGCCGCCTCCAACGCGGTAGCCATCTTTAGCACTCCGGTCGTCATCGTCAAAGCACAGGTCTGGTTTGAAACCAAGCCCGACGCAGGGTATCTCGATATCGGAACCGACAATAGCGACCCGGACGAAATCGTCGATAATTTCAATCTGACCACCCTGACCAACGCGACGGCAAGCAATCTGACCCTGGCAGGCACCACCGTCCCCGCCAACACCCGAATCTGGGCAAAAGTCGGAGCCGCCACCACCACCGCCGGAGCAGGCGGAGGCTTGGCCATCGAATATTTCAACCTCCCATAATACCTCCTGTAGGGGCACGGCTTGCTGTGCCCTCTTAAAAACTTTTTATCGAAAGGAATTATTACTATGTCAACAGTCATCGATACCGGTTTAACGACCACCGCATTAAAAGGAAATTTCTTTTCCGCGTTAAAAGCCGCGAATCCCGTCTGGCGGGAAGTGGCCAGCGTGGTCAATTCCACGGGTCCGACGGAAAATTACCGCTGGCTGGGAACCGTCCCCCAGATGCGCCAGTGGGGCACGGGCAGGTTAGCCACGGGTCTGCGAAGCGAATCTTACGGCGTTGAAAATCAAAAATACGAAGCGACCATCGAGGTCGATCGCGATGAGCTGTCCGACGATCAGCTCGGCCAGATCGTCGTCCGCATTCGGGAACTCGCCCGCCGGGCCGCCACCCACCCGGACAAACTCCTGGCCGACATGCTCGAACACGGTGCCGACTCCGGCTATACCAGTTACGACGCCGCGACCTTTTTTTCCGCCAGCCACTCCAGCGGCGACAGCGGAACGCAATCCAACCTGGTCACCCTGGACATCACCACTCCGTCCACCCCGTCCGCCGATGAATTCGCCGCCACCTACCAGGCAGCGGTCGAAAAACTCCTGACGATCAAGGACGACCAGGGCGAACCGATGAACAGCGACCTGGGCAAGCTCATCGTCCTCGTGCCCGCCAACCTCTGGTATCGGGCGAAAGAAGCTCTGACGGCCCAGGTGCTGTCCAGCACCACGAACGTTCTGGCAGGCGAAGCCAGCGTCGTCGTATTCCCCCGGCTGACCAGCACTGACCGATGGTACCTCATCCGAACCGACGTCGAGGTCAGGCCCTTCATCTTCCAGGACCGCGAACCGCTGGAATTTACCACGCTGGCCGAAGGGTCCGAGGAATCCTTCAAGCGGGAAAAATATCTCTACGGCGTCCGCGCCCGCTACGCCCTGGCCTACGGGTACTGGCAGTATTGCATCCGCGCTCAATTCGTCTAATCTCATCTTCGGTAGGGCACGGGCATTGTGCCACGATCGGCTTGTCCGACCGTGCTCTTAAGACACGGCTGGACAAGCCAGCCGTGGCACAATGCACCCCGTGCCCCTACAAGGAGTTTTTCACATGCCAACTTACGCAACAAGCACTGACCTGAACAATTTCTTTTCGTCCGCTAACATCACCGACTGGGCTGACAAGGACCGCGACGGTTCTTTAAGCAGCCAGGAGCAATTGGCGATCGACGCCGGGATCGAAGCCTCCGAGGCCATCGTCGATAATTATCTGCAAAAGGCGGGTTTCGCCGCGCCGTTCGATGCCACGGATTACGCGAATTTACCCTCGCGTTTAAAATCTCTGCTGCGGCAATGGACGGTGGTGATCGCCGGATTTCATCTCTACGCCTGGCGGGGACTGGGGGACAAAGCCAACCCGCTGGAAAACCTTTACCGCCAGACTATCGAACAGTTAAAAGCCGTGGCCGACGGATTACCCCTGGCCGGCCTGATCAAAGAAGCAAAAGTAAGTTTCGGCTTTGAAGTAACGAGTCTCTAGTTAAGGAAATTTATGAACCCCTGGACGCAAGTTTTAAATCAAATCTGGTACTATCTGGAACAAGGTCCAAAGTCGGCGGCGATAACCGCCGCGTTCCCCGCCGCCAATCGCTATCACTACGGCTCGAATGAACCAGAGGCGCTACCGCCCACCAATAACGCCCAGCCGGTCATGATCGTCGATCAGACGGGCGGACAAATCGAGCTGGATTATTCGCCCATGTATTTACGGGCAACGGAAGAATTTCAGATTACCGTCTGGTCCGATACGCTGGCGCTAGCAGGGATCAACGACCTTCGTCTGAAGGTGCTGTCAGCCATCGAAGCAGGCCTGCCGGACCTGGGTCTGGATACCGTTCTGGACGTTAAAATGCGAAGCGGCAGAGTCACGTTGTCGCCGGATAAAATCGAGCGGGACGCCGACGGCAGATTGATGCCGTGGCGCAAAGACCTGCAACGCACACGCAAACGAGCCATCCTACTGGAACTGTCCGTTACATTTCTGATTGATCGGGGAGATTTAGGATAAATCGGTTTCGAGTTTAGGGTTTCGGGTTTCGAGTTTTAACCCGAAACCCAAAACCAGAAACTCAAAACTGCGGAGGAACGACGCATGACGTGGTATCGATTGATGTTCGGCGGTACGCAACTGGGTGATGAAATCATCCAGGGCATGGGGTCCTGGCGAAAAGGGACGGGTTCAACCACCGGATCGGCGGGACTCGAGCCGATCGCCAAACTGGACGACCGGCCGCTGGCGATGATCCTTTATCCCCGATTCCGCCTGCGGAAACAAACCCAGGACCAGTGGGAATTTGAGAAATGGGTCTTCGATCTTCTGACCTGGGCCGACGGCGAGCGCCGAGATTTGATGATCGTTAAACCCGATTGGTGCTCGGTCGTCGATTATGGAAATTGCAAATTGATTTCGCTCGAACGGCCCGACCCTCCGGGTCCGCAGGCCAGCCGATGGTCGGACCAGGTGATCCTCACCTTCCAGTCGGACACTCAGCCGTATTTTTATAGTTCATAAGGATTTTCATGCCGAATTATCAACTTCAAATCGCAAGTTCGACGGTGACGCTAAAAGACGGCCCGAATGATCGGGTTTCGCTTCTCCGTCTGGGCCGGTCATACAACGGCAGCACGAATCTTGAATTGATTTTGCACGACACGAATCTGATCGGCAGAGCGGGTCTGCGGTCCGGGATCAAATTCTGGTCCGATGGACAATTGATTTTCAGCGGAAAAATAATGACCCAGGAAACCTTCGCAGGCAGCAGTGGAAGCGGCAAACGAATTACCGCCGCCGGACCGCTGGACTGGTGTGAATTTATCCGTATCACCGACATGGCCGGGGTGCCCAGGCTTCAGTTTACCCAGACGACCGTGGGAAATATCCTGCAGGAGATTTTTTCACGCCACGGCCAGACGATGCGAGACCTGGAAATCGCCGACGGAAATTTTTACACCGCCGACCTTGGGGAGCTAGTCGATCATCTATGGATTGAAAACCATGACCTAAAGACAATTCTTTTGCAACTGCTGTCCCTGGGAAATTACAGCCTCGGCATCGATCCGGAAACTCTCGCATGGCAAATCCTTCCGCCGGAACAATTGAACGTGTATGAAATGAATCTTCGCCGGGGCAGTCCTTACGGCCTGGTGGGATATCGTATCCACAGTTCACTCGCCGACTGCTGTTCGGCGGTGCGGTTGGTGTCGGACCGCCAAACGGCCATTGCTTTCGCCGAGGCCGTTCCTGCCTGGGACAGCGAGTTGGAATCTCAGTGGCAGCTTCGGCATGCCCGATATGCTTCACCGGATTCGGACCAGCCGGACAATTTGGTGTGGGTGTTTCGCCGGTTCAGCTACGGCGGGATTGAAAATCTTCTGGAAAACCAACCCGTGGAATTGGTGCAGAAAGTGCCGACGGAATCGGGAGGCTGGACCTACGAATTGATCGAAACCCTCGCCCCGGATCGTGTGAATAAATACATCACCGCCAAATTTCCCGTGCTGGCCAGCCCGGAAGGTCGAAGGATCAACATCCGTAATCCGCTGCCGGCGGGAAAATCGCAAATGAGCCAGGTCTTCATCCGCTATCGCTACCTTCTGCCGCAGGCAGCGATGAGTGTGCGGTATCCATCGAGCGGGTACGGCGGGCAAGTCCTGGAGACGGCGGGGCTGGCGTCGGAATTGGTGATGTATTTATCGGATTCAAGACAATTGAGCGAATCTCGCGCCCGGCGGATATGGCATCAGAAGGCCCAATTGAACCCGCAGATCGAACTGACGCTGACCGGTCCATTGGTCACGGAAATATTTTCCGGCCCCCGGCGGTTGAGGCTGCTCCTATCCGACAATATTGATTTACCGCGAGCGGAATCATTTTTGCCGGACCTGGCCGAATACGATTTTGCGGCAGGGACGATAAAAATCAACCTGCGAAGAAGCGGATTCTCATTCTAACATTCTCAAGAATGTTAGAATGAGAATCGTCGCGAAACAAGCCTGAAAATCGGCTGTGAAAGGGTAAAAACGCCATGGAAGATCATCGACAACTATCGCGGTTAACGACGGAGTTGCAGATTTTGCAAAGCCGTGTTTTGGAACTGGAGCAGTGGCTGGGAAATTTTAAAACCCCCGGGGCGGCGGTTTCCGTGGCGGCTCTGAATCCGGCGATTTGGACCTCGGAAAGATTCGCTGTTCGGATCACGGCGGACCACGCCGACGGAACATATCAGGCTCGACGGCTTATCGCCACTGGAAACAATTCCTTCAGCGACGATCCCGATGATACAGAGACTATTACCGCCGCCGACGTATCCGAACGAAACGGATATACGGGAAAATATGCCATCGGGGATATTGTCCAGGTTGACTTTGACGGATTGGATGACACAAACAATGGGATTTACCATATCTGGTAATACCAGTTTCGGGTTTCAAGTTTCGAGTTTCAGGTTAAAGAACTCGAGACCCGAAACCTGAAACTCGAAACTAAATTCGGAGGCGTTATGAACGCAGAATCGATTTTGACGTGCGTATGCTGCGGATTGCTGGTCGGACTGGCAGGATGGTTGTTTCGCCATTCGGTAGATCGCTCGACCCATTTGGATGGACGGCTGATGGTCAGCGAGGAAATTTTCCTGACAAAGCTATCGGCACTGGAAGACCGTCTGAAGGGGGAAATCACCGCCGTCAAAGTGAAACTGGAAGACCTGGAACAGTTCACGCACCACATCGATGGACGGCTGGAAAGAATGGCCAGAGAGTGAAACAATTTTGGATTGAAGAGTCAGGAGACCGGTTATGTCGGCACGCGTGAAAATTAGTTTTGTCAAACGGCACGGCTGGAAGAATCCGGTGTCCTTCGAGGTTTATCACAGCGAGGGGAGTTATGTGCGTTTTCCTTTGGAAGTGGTTACGGGAGCGCCGGTGCCGTTGTGGGGGCATGGATGGGAGCAGGCGGGATTTGGGCATGGGCGGTTTGGGACCGGAAGTTTCGGTTGGGGCCAGGGCGGACTGGTCAGCGGCGGATTCGGGTTCGGACGGTTCGGAGCGGGGGAATTCGGCTATTTTAACGATGTGGTGGAGTGGATCACTCCGCGGACTTACAAGGATGGGCTTCATTCGTTCGGCACGGCCATCCTTGGTGGAAACGGAGTGCCCAGCAGCCATATCCAGGATACACAAGTACTGATTACTTCCATTCCTGCTGACCCGAAGGGGCTTATTATGGACGAAATGACGGCGGGGATTATGACGCTAAAGTGGATTGGGAGTCAAGAGAATGACTAAATCCCAATGTCTAAAAAAGACATCTTCGTTAGTCATTAGGAATTAGGATTTAGACATTTTTTTTATCAAGGAGTTTATGATGTCGGAAATATTTCCCTCAGACGCTTATCTGGAAAACTTGAGCGGTGTGACCGAATTAAATACCGGTGTGTATTATCCGGCCAAGGGCGAAGGACTCGACTGGTACGTGAGTTTTGTCAAATGTATTTACCGGCTGGTGAAGAATGTTTCGGTCGTGATCGGTCTTCGCGTGTATAAGACGGCGAGTCTGTCGTGCGGGGTCAAGAGCGGAACATTTTTCGACGGCAACACGCTTCGCGAATATGCCGGGACGGAAGAACAGTCGCTGACGGATAATACCACCAATTATATCTATATGACCGCCGGTGGGATGTTGCAGGTGAATACCACTGGATTTCCCGATCCTGCGGTGACTCGCCATATTCGGCTGGGGACAGTTCAAACGGCGGACGGGGGATACGATGATGACGATATTGCCGATTATCGCATGGGTCAGATTTGGAATGTGGCCGGACCGGTGGGGGCCAGTCAGCTTTCGGACACTGTGGCGGACCTGGTTTCAAAAATTCAGATTACCGTCGGCGTGGAAAATGCCAATACTATCGCCGCCACCCTGCGTGTGCTGGACTGCCAGGATAATGGAAATGCCAATCGATTTTTGATCCATGCCTGGCTGGCGGATAGTCAATATGGCGCAGAGACGGCCACCGCCCCCGGTGGGACGGTGAATTTCACCACGGGAACCCAATTGGCGGAAATCACCTCGAAAAAGCGGTGGCAGACGGTGACGGACTCAGCCGGTCAGGCGGTATTGTCGATCGGGGAAAGCGGAGCAAGGACCTGGTATCTGAACGTGGAATTGGACGGAAGGATTTATGCCGGTCCTGCCATTTCGTTTACGTAAGGCCTTCACCCAGAAAAGAAAAGTGAAAAATGAAAATATCAAAATACAAAATGGAAGAGCAGAACGCTGAAAAATTGGTGGAATGGGAACGCAACCGGTTAAGGCTGCTGTTGGGTGGGGAAGATAAATACAACGTCGCCTACCTGGGCGGCGGAGATTTTCTGGTCCATGTTATGGGGATCGACCCCCAGATGGACAGGATCATTAAAGAAGTGATTAGTGAGTAGGCATTAGTAAGAAAAGGAAAAAGCATGGGAAGATTTTTTGAAAATAACGTATCGTCTTTGGGGTCGAGTCCTTACCTGTATGTGATCGCGGCGGCCGACAGCTCGGACTTGGCGAAAAGTTTTGCAGGCGAGGTATTGTCGGGGGTCGATGATCAGGTCCGTCTGCAGGCTATCATTGATGAAGTCGCGGCATCGGGCGGTGGAAGAATCTTTCTCCATGCCGGAACTTACGCCCTATCCGCGAGTATTGTGCTTAAAGACGGAGTGTCCATCTACGGTGTTCGTCCGAAATTGATTTTTACGACGACTTGCCCGGATCTGGGATGGACCCAATCGGGTGGAACGATCCTGCGGGGATCGGCAGGAACGGAAACGATTTTTGCCGCCAATACCGACTCCAAGCCGGAAACCGACGCCGCGCTCTCGAATGTGGAACTGGTAAACCTGGGATTCACTCATTGCGCAACGGCGATTAACGTTGGGTCGCAAGATCATTTGGGGTTCGGGTTCGGACGGCTGGAAGGGCTGAATATTGTCTCAACGACAGGGACCGCTTTGGAAATTGTCAATCCTCAACACCTTCGGATGGACAACATCAAATGCTGTAATACGGTGGGCGGACTGCACATTCTCGCGTTTCACCGTGACTGTGCCCCCGGAAACTCCGTCGTTACCGATTTTTATGTTTACATGCCGTCGAATGCCACGTTCGGTCTGAAATTGGAGGCGAAGGTGTCGGGGGGCACCACGGAGGGAACTATGCCCCTCAATTTCATTACGATGATCCGCCCCCAGGTCAATAATTTTTCCGATGCAACGGCGGCAAACATTCAGATGTATGGCGAATCGGCGGAGTATGCGATTACCGATTCGGACGCCCCCACCAGGACGTTTAAGTTTTCAGGGGATTATTCCGGTCGGTTCAATGCGGGGGACGTATTTACACATCGTAACAGCAGTTCTGTTGTGGTGGATACTTGTACTATCGCATCCATCAGTTACGTGGGAGGGAAAACTGTAATCGTGACCAATGAAGGGATCACGGCCCATTCGGCGGGGGATGCGTTGCGATTTGGGTCAAGCAGGAATTGCCCGGTGCAACTGTGTGGATTATACGATATCGACGTTGAGGGGACAACGTGCGATTATTCGATCAAGCTCAATCGGGCGGAGAGCAATAAGTTATTTGTCGCGTGCGCTCATAAAAACATTCAATTGGTTACTTCTCGCTTTAACTTTATCGAATCGTCGTTCCCGACTTTTGCCGTGGACATGGACGAGGGAAGTAATCCCTGTTACGCCGCGGGATTTTTAAAAGGGTTGACAGGTTCGGGCGGATCGATGCCGCTGGGAGCGTATGTGATCAGAGATGACTCGGAGGATACTCTCCAAATCATGCCTAGCGTTGATCATACTCGCCGAATTGACACGACCGCTCGTTTGGGCAAGCTGCATCAATTCCAGTTTATTCCCGTCGTGGCCACGTACACGGATAACCACAATGTGTCGTACTTGGATGGAGCGGTTCAGGAATATAATATTGCCGCCAACAAAACGGCCACACTGCTTACGGCGGTTGGATACGCCGGTTTGGAGTTTACCCTAACGAAGGTTTCAGCTACGGCAGCCGGAAGTAAAGACTTAACCATTGCCGTCCAATCCGGCCAATATTTGAACAAGGTTTTGAATGGAACTCTTGTGTTAAATGCCCAATACCAATCGGTGAAACTGGTCAGCGACGGCAACCAGGGATGGGTCGCGGTTTGGCAGAATTTCTAAAGCCCCGATTTCATCGGGTAAGTGTGAAAGGATAAGAAAATGAACATTTCAATTTTTATCAGAAAAGCGGGTGTTCCCACTACGGGATTGACGTTGGCATGGACAAGTCTTCGATGCGTGCCGATTTCCGGAACGGGTCAGGGGGTCGATAAACTTTCATCCGCACCGGCCATTTATGAAACCGGCGGCGGGTGGTATCGATTTTCCTTAACGTATGGGACCGTTCCCTTTGACGCTCCAATGCTCACCGGAGTAATCGATGCCGGGTCGTCCTTTTCAGACGCCGAGCGGTACATTCCCTTTGAAATCAGCCTGCGTGATCTGGCTCCGGCAAAACTGGTGAACAAGGCCACATACGACCTGGTCAGCGGGATCGAGAGCATTCGCAACGACGACGATACGGGCAATGAACTGCGAATGAGTTTATCGCAAGAAGGAAATGTTGAGACTCGGCAGATTTTGGATTGAAGAAAGGACAGACATGACTGGATATCGGCGAGGAATGTTGCAGGAAGGACGGTTCGGGTGGTGCGGTCGAAGCGGGATGGCGCTCTCGGACGGTTACTATTGGACCCGCCGGAATGGGGGTTACAATTTTTATCTGGGACGGCAGGCGTTGTCGGAAATTGATTTTGATCACCCGATGGCCGTCTGCGAGGCGACGGTAAAGGAACTGGAAATCGGCGGGGTTTTCGCGGCGGGGCAGGATTACTGGGTGGCGGTTCGCGCGGTGAGTCAATTCGGTTTGGAAAGTGCGGGATACTCGTGGGTGCGTGTTCGGACGGATGGCCTGCTGGCAGGCAAAATGGCGCCGGACCAGGTTCGTAACGTTCGGACCTGTTTGACGTATAACGGGATGGTGCGGCTTGAATGGGATTATGAGCCGCGGGCGGGAATCGTTCGGCCTGGCACGTTTAATATTTATGTGACGCTGGCCGGCGTGCCTTTCAATTATCTGTCGCCGGTCGCTACAGTCGCCTATCGTGAGGGACGGCGGACCTATCTGTGGAACAGCTCGGACCTGGGCAGTCCGTATCCGATGAAATTCGTAATTCGCGCGGTCACGGCGGACGGGATCGATGACGGATCGCAACGGTATATTACGGCACGCGGGGATATCCGATATCCGGGGGATGCGGAGGATTTAGGAGCGGAACAAGCATAAGAATTTCTGATTTATGATTTTTAATTTATGATTTTTTTAAAGGAGCCTTTTATGAATTGCAGAAACGGTTTGGTGTTGATGGTTGGAATTGGTATGGGAAATTTTGGGTGTGCCACGGTGGATAAGACGGCGGAACTTACGATTCGAGAGGTTGTCAGGCCGGTGATCGACAAGGTGGCGGCGGAAGCGGCAACGCGGAATTTTCAGTTGCAGGGGCAAGGGTCGGCCATCAATCCGGGGTTGGTTGTCGATGGATATTTGGTGTTTGGGACCGGAGCGGTTTATCAGTTTCGAATCAAGTCCGACGGCTTGAGCGCGAATATGGCAGGGGCGACACAAGGGGATCAGGGGCCGGATTTGTCGCACACTACGACCACGCAACCGGCAGAGAAATAAAATATCCAATGTCCAAGTGAAGAGAAGAGCTTTTAACCACAGAGAACACGGAGGACACAGAGGAAGAATCTTTCATTTTATTTTTTTAATCTTATCTCTGTGATCTCTGCGAACTCTGTGGTTAACAAAATCGGACGCTAGAGATTTTTACAGGAGGCAGTTGCAGGGGTTTTGTTGTAGGTTGCAGGCTTGCCAGATGTTTTTTTGTTCGAGGCATAGGGCGGTTTGGAGATGGGGTTGGAGGCGGTGGATGATTTTCAGGAGGTGGGAATAGATTTCGATTCGGAGATCGGCGGGGTAGCGGTATCGGCCATCAGGGGATTTTTCTTTCATGTTTTGGTTGATCGCGTTTTGGGGAGTCATTTTTCCATTCATCAACGAACGGGCGGTGGTGTAGGAACAGATGCCGCCCAGCGTCAGGCGGGTCAGGGGGATTCGCTTTAGTAATTGGGTAAGGAAATTTTCGTACGCTTGTTGCCAGTTTGGGACCGGGATGATCGGCATTATGACGGCTCGGATGGGGTAGCCGGCGGCATGACATTTTTCCATGGCATCGAGGCGAGATTCGATGGGTGGGGTGTTTTCCTCGAATTGGCTGACGATTTCGGGTGGGTTGAGGGACCAGGAGAGGATGGTTTTGCCGACATGGTTCAGGCCGAGGAGATTTTTTACGTCGGCGGATTTTGTTAGGAGAACAAGGCGTGCATGGGGGTGATTTGCGAAGAAGGGGATCATTATACGCGAGTAGCCGGTGAGCGGGTCGAGGGCGAGGGCGTCCTGGAGCTTGCCGAGATAGAAGGCTGTGGGTTCGTTTAGGCGGGTGGCGATTTGATTGATTTTTTGGAGTATGTCCTGGAGGTTCAGGAAGATTTTTACTGTGGGGGAAAATTTTACACCGACCGTGCCGGCCAGGTAGCAGTAATGGCAGCCGTAGGGACAAAAGCCGTAAGAGGAAAAGTGCCAGTAGTTGGGGCAGGTGTTGTCGGATTCTTCGCTGAAACGGACGGCGGATTTTAGCTCACCGAAAACGAGAGTTTTTTTGCCTGCATAATGGCAATCGATAAGTGTCTGGCCATCAATTTGAATTTTGGCGTGCGAAACGTTTATCTTTTCGAGGATTTTGGCTTTGGGGTAAAGGCGGCAGATGCTGTTGATGAGATTTTTTTTGTGCTGGCTGCCGCTGGCGAGGATGATTTGGTTTGGGGTGAAGTTATCCACTGGGCGGGGAATGTAGGCATCGAGATTGCTTGAAGGGTCGAACAGCGTTTTTTGAGTCAGCATGATTTTTCCTGTCAGAACTTCCCGTCATTATAACCTCGCCCTGGAGGAAATATCCAAAATTTAAGAGAAGAAAATGTCGAATGTCGAACGCTGAATGTCCAATGTCGAAGTTAAAGAAAAGGAGAGAACTATGCGATTGTTTTTTTGTCTGATTGTTATTTTGTCGGGATGCGTGGGGCCGATGCGGACGGTGGCACAGATGGGATTGACGAATCGGGAGCTGGCCAGCGCGGCGGAGACGGCGGTGAAGCAGGAAGCCGGACGGGATGTGTTTAATGTTTCGCCAAATTTGGCGATTTCCGGGGGCGGCGGGGTGATATTTTTAATTTTTTGCACCCTGTTGATGAAATGGTTTAAGAGCAAACGGACTTTGAAAACGGTGGTTTCGGCGATTGAGGGGTTGGAGGGGTCTGTTTCGGGTGATGTCAAACATCGGATTTCACGGAAGGCGCTGGAGGTGGGAGTGGCGGATTATTTGCATGGGGTGGTTAAAGTAAACAAAAAGACAGATAAAACTTGACGGAATTGAACCTTACGCCTTAGAATGCGTACTAAATTATAGCGGATAACGATCTGGGCATAAAAGGGAGCAAAGGATGAATGGGTTACCAAATTATACAAAACCGCCTGTCGTAGAGGTAGCAATCGGGCTACAGTTTGCCCCACTTGATAATTTTTCTGCTGCACATATCGGATTATATTGGGCTTTAATTCGTGATACATTTAATCGGGTGGAGGATCAATCGCCAATTGAACATATTGTCGAACCTCTTGTCGAACCTCAAGAAATCAAACCCCTTTTTAGAATGTTTACCAAACCAGAGCCACCTAGAGTTTGGTTTATTGATTCTGCCGGAAATAAAATAATTCAAGTTCAGCATGATCGTTTTCTTCACAATTGGAGAAAGATGACTGAACAGGATGAATATCCTCGGTTCCCGGCAGTCAAGAAAGAGTTTTTCGACCATTGGAACCAATTTTGTTCGTTTTTAGAAGAACAAAAGCTATCTCCACCACAAGTTGACCAATGTGAATTAACCTATGTCAATCTCATAAGAAAAGGGGCGGGTTGGGAATCGATGTCTGATTTGAATAATCTTTTTACTTTCGCCAAATGGCATACCCGATCTAACTTTCTTCCTGCGCCAGAGAATGTACGATGGTCGGCAAGGTTCCTGCTTCCCGAACAATCTGGACGCTTGCACATTGAAATGTTGCCTGTTCGTATACAGCCGAAAAATGAACTTGCACTACAGCTTTCATTAACTACACGAGGCAAGCCCTTAACAAATATGGATTCTGGGTCTATAATTCAATGGTTTGATTTAGCGCGTGAATGGATTGTGAAGGGATTTGCGGATATTGTCGATAAAAAAACAGATCGCTTGTGGGAGAAAAAAGAATGACGACAATTTCTTGGAATCAGCCGGAAAAGATTTTAACAAACTTCGTGTATAAGGTCGCGGATCGGATTAGTGGAACTATTTCATCTATTAATTCTGGAAGCCAAAGAAGAGAAAGAGATTTTGAAGTTCATTCGGCTGGTGCAATTACAAAAACTACAACGACCGAAGAGGTTGACCTTGACGATAATGATTGGATAACAAAAACTCTTCCCCGTCTTGAAAAAATAGCTCACCTCCCTGAAAACTGGGATGGGTTGGGGAGTCAAGGGACAGATTCTTCTATTGTGCAATCCATCATATTCATGTTAAGCCAATTACAAAATAGCTTCGATGTGGATATTATCGTCCCTTATGTATGTCCCATTGCAGGAGGCGGAATCCAATTAGAATGGACCCTGGGAAATAAACATGTAGAACTCGAATTTATTGATAAGGATACAATAGCTTTTCTTACAGAAGAAATGCTCGATAGTGAGGAAAAGATGCGTTCAGGTGAAATTTCCTTAAGAAACATGAATGAAATTCGGACCATCCTAAATTGGTTGATGACATCCTGAGGCAGCAGTATGGAATTGAATTCTGATCTGCATGATGATCCCAATATTCCCAATGATGAACCGCTTTATCGAGCAATCCATCCAAATAATTTACCAGGTGGTAATATTTCGAGTTCAACTTTCATTTCTCGTTCAGATCCACATACCTCAGTAGACCGTTCCAGTCTTTGCACACCGCAACAAACCCTTCAGCGATTTCCCCATTACGCAGGTGTTGCTGAACTTCTTACCCGAACCGTTCGGGAGTGGACACCGGGGGTAGCCTCGGCCCCTGAACCCGAAAATCCTGCTCACGCCTTAATTCTTCGTGACCTTTCCTTGAGTAACGCTAAATGGAAAGAAGTAGCTCGTAAATTAGCCAAAGCATGTAAATGGATTATTCTTCCATCAATTCCGTCGCCACCAACTTAGGAGTGACTTTCGCAAACTTAAAATGCTATGACATGTTTGAGTTAATTGAAACAATTCGAAAGACGAATGTTTTGCGGCATCCGGCGTTGCCTTGTTTGGGGCGGCATTATACGATTAATTTGCTTTCGGGGTGTCCTTATGAATGCCGGTATTGTTATACGCAGAGCTTTGCGTCGCATCCGGGGTGGGGGAAAATTGTTTTTTATTACAATACGTTTGATTCGCTAAAAAAAGAAATCGGGCGGATGCGGAGTCGGCCACGGCTGGTGTATTTTAGTACGGCGTGCGAGCCGTTCGTGGCGCATGACGCTATTTTGGAGCAGCTGTATCGGGTCATGGAGCTGCTTTTGGGACATTCAATTTCGATTTTGATTTCCTCGAAATCGCGGATACCGGCCCGATTTGTCGATCTGTTTGGGCGGTATCGGGAGCAGGTGTTTGTGCAGGTGGGATTGACGACGGTGGAAGATCGAATACGCGCGTTGATTGAGCCGAAGGCGCCTTCGGTGGGCGAGCGGCTGGAGAATTTGGCGGCGCTTCGGGAAAATGAAATCCCTTTTGAGGTTCGGGCGGATCCGATTATTCCGGAATTGACGGATACCGTTGAGAATGTTCGGGGATTATTCGCGGCTGTGGCGGAGCGCGGAGCTAAGGGTGTGGTGATGTCTTATGTGTTTGTTCGCAATGGGAATTCCTCGCCGCTTTCGTTGGTGAGGGATGGCCGATTTTCGTTTTTGGACATGGCGAGCCGGCTTTTTACTCAGACCATCAATAATTATTGCGGGGATGGGATTATTCGCGTGGCCGATGGGGAGTACCGGAAAAATAAATATCGAGAATTTCAGGGAATTGGTAAAGAGTATGGATTGTCGGTGGAGCTGTGCGGCTGTAAGAATTCCGATGTTACGGAGCAGTGCTGCCATCGTTCGATTTTGGCGGTTGTGAAGGAAAAAAACGAAAGTTCGGGGCAGTTGAGGTTTTGGGAAGAGAAGAAATAAGAAATATCCAATATCCGACACTCAACACTCAACATTCAATAACCAAGTAAGAAGCTTACGGGAGGTGGAAGAATTTTCTTACGCCTCGGATGAAGAGTTTTTGGGGTAAGAGGCATTTTAATATTTGGACCCAGGGGGCTCCGGGGCCTATGGAGTACCTTAATTTTGGGGCGTTGGATTCTATTACCTTTAAAATCAAATTCGCTACTTTGGCGGGGTCCTGGCCTGTGCGGACTCCTTTTTCGAAAATGTCGATTAGTATAGAGCGGAGAAAAGAGTAATCGGGGATGGTTTGGGCGGCTTGGACCATGTTTTTGTTCAGGTCGGTTTTGAAGAAGCCGGGTTCGATGAGGGCGCATTGGATATTGAAGGTTTTTAGTTCGTAATTGAGGGATTCGGTGTATCCTTCGAGGGCGAATTTTGTGGCGGAGTAGTGGGCATGGCCTGGGGTGGCGACGAGGCCGGCGAGGGAACTGATGTTGATGATGCGACCCTGGTTTTGTTTTCGCATGATGGGCAGGACGGCGTTGATCATTCTGGTGCAGCCGAAGAAATTGGTTTCAAAGATAGATTTGGCCTGTTCGAGGGTGACTTCTTCGGCGAGGCCGTTGATGACGAACCCGGCGTTGTTGATGAGGATGTCGATTCGGCCTGCGATGGAGAGGATTTTTTCGACGCAGGCGTGGACGGAGTCGTCGGAGGTTACGTCGAGGGTCAGCAGGCCTGGGAGTTGGCGGCGGGTGGTTCCGAATACGCGGTAGAATTTTTGGGAGAGCAAGGCGGCGGTTTCCCGGCCAAAGCCGGTGGATGCGCCGGTGATCAGGACGACTTTTTGTTCGGACATTTTTTACTCCCTTTGAAATTGATAGTAGATAGTAGACCGTCGGGAAAAAGAAAAATCAAGAGAAAGAGAAATTCCAACGTCGAAGGGAGGAAATGAAGACATCATAGCAAATATATTTTTTGTCCTTTAACGATTCGCGAAGAGGTAAACCAGATTAGATGGGAGGGTCGAGGGGCCAGTTGGTTAGTGTTTTTTTGGGGGAGAAGAGGAAGATTAGGACAGATAGTCCTGCGGTCAGGATTAGAAGGACGATGCTAATTGTGTTGAAGAACGAGAGTTTTTCCTGAGCGGCGAAGTCGAGATGGATTTGACGATGGGAGAGATTGACGGCAAAGAGACTGGTCAGGTCAGCGAGGATAAAGATGTTTAATAATATCCGGTACATGGCCATATTATAGTGGACGAGTAGTCGAGTAGACAAGTAGACGAGTAGAAGAAATGCAAAATTCAAAGTTTAGGAGAATACGAAAATTATAATTGGGAGGATTATGGCTAGGAAGAGGGTGGTGTTTATTATGAAGAGGGTGGTGGCAAGGCGTGGGTTTAGGTGGAAGAGGTTTGAGATGATGACGGTGAAGATGGCAGTGGGCATGAAGGATTGAATACGAACGACTTTTTGGGCGAGGGGAGGGAGGTGGCCTACGAATTTCTGGAGGATTAGGAGGACGGAGAGCATCAGGATGGGTGTGATTAGAAATTTAATCGCGGCGAGGGAGAGGTGGAGGTGGATTTTTTCGGACATGTGTGAGAAGTGAATTTGCAGACCGATGATGGCGAAGCTGGAGAGGACGGAGAAGATGACGAGGGCGTCGATGATATGAAACGTGGGAATAAACTGTGGAATGGTGATTTTCGTCAGGTTGAGGACCAGGCCGATGATGGAGCCGAGGATGGGCAGGGAGCGAAGGTCGAAGAAGGTTCGGAGTAGAAAAGCGGCATCGAGACGGGCGGAAGGATCGCCGAATCGTCTGGCAAGGGGGTAGAATAATCCGATGTATGGCAAGGCCCAGCTGGAGGCGAAGAGGTTAGCGTATCCGAGGCCTGGGAGGTCGTAGAGGCAGTAGCAGACGAAACCGCCCATAGTAAAGCCGATATTGGAGATTCCTGATGCGACGATAAAGGTTCCGGCGGATTTTGGATCGAGTTTGTGAAGTCTGGCAAAGAGAAATCCAAACGGCGCGAGCAAAATGGGGACCAGAGCGCTGACGAATGGCAGCACGACCAGGGACCACTGGAGGGGAAGCTGCCAGAGGACGAGCGCGGAGACGGGTGTCCAGGCGAAGATGACGGAGTAGAACATCAATGGTCCGGCAGCGGTTTCCGCCAGCCAGTTTTTTTTGCGGGCCAGATAGCCGACGGCGGTGGCTACGATGATGCCTGAAACGATTAAAATGAAACGCGTGACAATATTCATGGGGTGGAAGTTTAACAGAAAATGAGGCTACCGTCTACGGTATGCGGGTTGTAAAGAGAAATTTATTGGTGGTTAATATTTTTTTGTTGACATTTATGAGTGTGTGTGTATAACTGTTTCCTGTGTGTTGAGGTGCTCGGAATGCCTGTTCGGTCATGTCTTTTGTTTCGACGTAGGATAGGGGTCCAGCGCTGCGTTTTTTTTTACACCTTTTTTTCATGTCGGAGTCCAAGCAATGAACATTTATGTCGGCAACCTTCCTTATGATGTGGGTGAAACACAGTTGACAGAGTTGTTTTCACCGTATGGTCAGGTGCAAAGTGCTTCGGTCGTTATAGACCGTGAGACGGGCCGATCCCGCGGGTTCGGTTTTGTCGAGATGGCCAATGCGGATGAAGGAAAACAAGCGATTGACGCGTTGCACGAAAAGGACATGGGCGGCCGGGCGTTGAAAGTCAACGAAGCACGACCGAAAGAGGAGCGTCCGCGCGGCGGTGACCGGGATTCTTCTCGGAGCCGATTCGGGGCCAGGTAATTGAAATACAAGAAACAGGCCCATCCGACGGGAAACGATTGGATGGGACCTGTTTTTGATAATGACTAAATCCGAAATCCTAATGTCTGATAAAGAAACCGGCGGACGTTTTTTTTAGACATTGTCACCTTGTGCGGATACGTATTAGTACCCGAGTCTGTTCGGAATGGTCAAAGCAACCCATCCTGCGATTCATAGAGAGCAGACCGTAACTTCTTCTTTCATTTTTCCACTTCCTTTTTTTTCGAGACTTTCTGAATGACGGTGGTTGGTTTATGCACCAGTTCTGGGATGAGAAATTCCCGGGCGAGAATTTTGAACGCGGCAGCGGCGGGGACGGCCAGGATCAAACCGAACACTCCCGCCAATTCTCCGCCGATGAGTAAGACCACAATCGTGGTAATCGGATGCAGGCCAACCATTTTGCGTTGGACGATCGGGGTTAGCACAAGCCCATCCAGGATTTGAAGAACGGCAAATACGATGAAGGCGTAAAGCGGATGCCGCCAATCTTTAAAATGGATATAAGCGATCAGCAGGGCCGGGACGATTCCGATAATGGGCCCAATGTAAGGGACCATGTTCAGCACTCCGATCAGCACCCCCAAAAGCCAGGCAAACGGAACTCCGATCACGGCAAAGCCGACGGCGGTTGTCCCCCCGATAAAGAGGCAGACAAAAAGCTTTCCACGGAAGAAATTCGCCGCAACCGCGTCGATTTGAACGACCACGTGAATGATTTTCTGTTTGGACTTCTCCGGCAGATACGACTGGACGGTGGAAATCACCCGGTCAAATCGCCAGAGGAAAAAGAAAGTATAAAGAGGAATTAAGATTAAAAGATTCAGCGTGGTAAACGTGGAACCCACTACCCCTCCGATGTTTCGAAGAACATATTGAATCATTTCGTCCCATTTGTCGGTCAAGGCTTGGCGTATCTGGGTAATTACGGCGGTCATTCTGGGAGAATGTTGATTTTGCGACCAGGCAATCAGCAGGGAGAATTTTTCCGTGATCCATTTGCCCAGGTCCTTCGATTCGTCGATGGTTAAGGGAATGAGAAATGAAATGGCCAGGGCGATCAGGAGTCCTAAAACGACAAAGGCCAGGATGACGACCAGCAGTCTGGGAACCCCCTTTTGCTCCAGTTGCCTGACAAAAGGATTCAAGACGTACGCGATCAGCAAAGAGATCAGTAGAGGAGTGAGCACAGACTCCAGCCGATAGGCGAAATACAGGACAACCAGAAGGGTCAGGGTCACAATCAAACCATGCCGCCACCTTGAAAACAAAACGTCCCTTCCGATATTGCCCGATGTTTCCGGCATGGTCATTTGTCGCTCACTTTTCAACTTTGTAACCTTGTGCCACGGTCGGCTTGTCCGACCATGCTTTTAAGACACGGCTGGTCAAGCCAGCCGTGGCACAACGGGGGGGTAAACTTTTTATTCTTCCTTGTCCGATTTTTCCTTTTTTCCCGCCTCCACATCCAATTTGCCGTCAAAGGCCGTTCGGAAATCATAGACGTCGAGAAAATCATTGAGACCGTCCTGGGCTTTTTTCGACATCCACCCCGCCTGGACCATAGCAAAGACGATCTGACCGAAGTCCAGGGTGCTGGTGATATTCCACCACCGAAGAACCACCGGAGCCATCAGCCCCCAGCGTTTAAGGGCAAACTCCCGAAGTCCCCAGCACAAATCCTGTCCGGTGATGTGCTGTTCTTCCTGAGAGGTCTGATGGATTTTTTGCACCGTGAATTTCAGTCCTTCGCGGATAAAATTAAAGGCATCCACGGGATATTTCCCGCTTTCCCGGGCCAGGTCGTCCAGCGTTTTTGATACGTCGGGATTCATCATCATCGCCGTCTCTTTTTCCCGCGATTTCGCCTGGGTCGTTGTCCTCCCTGTGGAGTTTGAGCGGAGGTTGGTTTGTTTTCCGCATCCTTCACCGGGATTCCGTCGTCGTCATCCGCCTTGGGGGATAAAGGAATGTCATCACGATATTCTCGTGTGTCCATCCGCGAATCCATTTGCTCTTTCTCCGGTTCGGCTCGATCCTGTCCCGCCGGGGGCGAGGGAGAGATTTCCGCGACCGGATATGAAATCAAGCGGTTATCTTCATACGCGACCTGCACCAGTTGTGTCAGGACCATTCGATCTTTGACCCGACCCACACCATTGGGGGTCTGGACCCAGGACCCGATCGCTGGAAGCGAGGAAACCAGGTCCTCGTAAGTCTTCTGCTCATATCGCAGGCAACAGCGAAGCCGGCCACACCGCCCGGAAACTTTGGATGGATCCAAGGTGGCTTTTTGCAGCTTGGCCATTTTCATATTCACTGGATGAAGGGTTTTGAGAAAATTTTTGCAGCAGCACTCGCGGCCGCAAATTTCGTAATCGGCCAGCAACCTCGCCTCGTCCCGCGCTCCGATCTGGCGAAGCTCGATCCGCGTCTGATATTCCTTGGCCAGTTCACGCACCATTTCACGAAAATCGATCCGGCCTTCGGAGGCAAAGTAAAAAATAATCCGTTCTCCACCAAATAAGTGTTCCACGCACACCACTTTCATCTTCAGGTGGTATCGCTCGGCCAGTTCCAGGCAGTATCGTTTTTTTGCCCCGGCGTCGGCATGGATGTGATGCTCTTCAATCAAGTCCTGGGGATCCGCGGGACGAATAACCTTTCCGGCCTTTCGTTTCAAATATTCCGGTCCGCTGGCGTCCAGAAAACGATTGAGTTGGCCGGGACAGACTTTTAATCCCCGCTCCATATCGCAACTGTAACAAAGGAATCGCCCCAGTTCGATTCCCCGTTCTGTTTCCACCAGGATGCCCTGGTTGGGCACAAGAACTCTGGTGCCGCGGTACTCAAACTCGCCGATGAATCCCAGATATCCATATTTGACCACCAGAGTGATGGGCGTGATTGTGGCTTCTTTCTTAACGGCCTCTGTATGTTGTTCCATAAAAATATTTCCTAGTGTGAGACGACCTTCGTGATAACGTCCGTCACGGTCAACGTAACATTGACATTGGCATCGATTAATTTTTCCGCTTCGCCTAAATCCAGAATCTTCTTCTGTAACTGCGATACATCATAGTTCTCCGCCAGCGATTTTACCGTACTCATCTGATCGCTATTCAATAAATTTTGTTCGGAAAATTTCAGTTTATATCTTAAACTATCACGGCAAAAACCGCCGATTAAAGCCAAAATCAATTTGACTGCCGTCCGGTTCATCTCCGCCTCGGATATCCTGGCTTTTATTTGCTCCGAGTCTTCCACGGGCGCCATTTTTTCCGCCAACGCTTTTGCTTCCTCAATGACCCATTGCATAAAATCGTCAGTTCCGGCCGGCTCTAACACCTCAAGGTCTTTTGCTAACCGCTTATTTAGATCATATACACCCAGCCGATATAATTCCATTGCCGTTCCCAGTTTACCGGGGACAAATTTCGCTAAAAACCGGCTTTCCTTTTCCTCGGCTCCGGCCTGCGAGAGACGATCTATGATGAACGATTCCGGCAAAATCTTGAATACCAGTGTTTGTGCCCGCGAACGAATGGTAGGCAGGAGCACTCCAAGTTGATTGCTGACCAGGAAGATATACGTGTTTTCAGGGGGTTCTTCCAGGGTTTTTAAAAGGGCGTTCTGCGCCGACCGACTCATCAGTTCGGCCTCCTGGATTATAAAAACCTTATTTCGACCGACCGTCGCCTTGCGGCCGACCTTGTCGATTACTTCCTGCCGAATGACGTCGATCCCCAATTCCGTCGCCTTGTGGGCCTCCTTGCCGCTGATCGTCGCGATCAATTCCTTGTAAACCAGATGCAGATCGGGATGGTTTCCCGATTCCACCAGTTTGCAGGATTGACACTTTCCACAGCTATCGCGCCAGGTTTGTTCACCTTCTTCTATCTTGTGAGTGATCTGACGAGGCGAATCGCACAGTAATATCTTCGTAAATTCTCGCGCCGTGGTTGATTTGCCGATGCCCGTCGGCCCGACGAGAATGTAGGCATGGCAGAGGCGTCCGGATAGAATCGCCTGCTGGAAAGGATCGATTCCAGAGTCCTGGTATTGAATGTCAGTAATCGACACCGGTTAAAATCTCCAAAATTTTCTTCCGCACATTTTCAATCGTATCCGCGGCATCGACGATTTTCACAGGTTTGGGATAAAAATCCTCCAGTTTCAAGAAAATGTCACGGACTTTTTGATGGTAGTCCAAGCTTCGCCGTTCCATGGCGTCATGAGCCAGGTTTCGTTTTTCCTTTATCCGCTGGAATCCCATTTGGGGGGTAACGTCCAGCACGATGGTTAAATCAGGCCAGGTTTGTTGGGTGGCGAATTTGGCTACATCGAGGATCGGTTTGATATCCAACCCGCCAGCACCCTGGTATGCAAAGCTCGAAGACACGTAGCGGTCGCATAAGACGGTTTTGTCGGCAGCGAGCGCGGGTTTGATCTTTTCGGAAACCAATTGCGCCCGCGAGGCCATAAATAACAACAATTCGCAGCGAATCTCGCGGTGTTCATGATCCAGGCCGAGCAGGATTTTGCGAATGGCGTCGCCGATGGCGGTATCGCCGGGATCGTGAACGGTAACGCAGGGAATTCCCGCTTCACTCAAATGGTCGGCCAGCAGTTTTATCTGCGTGCTTTTTCCGCATCCGTCCGGACCGTCCATGACGATGAATTTACCGGAAACTTTACTCGCCAGCATTTTTCTGATTTCATTTTCCATTATCTATTTACTTATGACGATGTTACCGAAAGATTTGAAATAGGCAGCGAATCCGCTTCCAACCGCGACAGATTCGCAACCTTACTCGCATGTTGAATGTCAATACCCACCAGTCGGCCTTCGGCGTCGAAGTCGAGAACCACTCCTTCCGCTACCTCACGAGAGTCTATACTGACTTTCTCCGAAAGATCGATATAAAGCGAATCGGTCTCGAAATAGTAATGGAATTTCATTTGGATTCCTCCTTAAAATCACGATCAGGAAAGGCGTTAAGTATCGTTTGGCCATCTTCAAGAGTTACCACTCGTAAATATTTTCCCAATTCCGCTATAAAAATCCAATAACGGATACGTCCGTCCGATTGCACTTCACGCCGGAATGGTTCGATCAATGCTTTTTCACACCATTCCCTCTTGAGATAAGGTCTTTTGCGTAGAACCTGTTCTTCAAAATACGATGTGGTCTTCATGGAATAATTTTTTTTCATAGTATTTTGCAATATAGATCACCATATTCATTTTAGACAGGCGGCTCCGAAGGTGTGGTTTCACCGGGTGTTGCCGTTTCTACCTGTGTCGCCGGAACCGTTGCCGGCGCGGCAGGGGTAAATGAAAGTTCGCTTTCGATTTCCTCGGTGTAAACCTCGTCCACTTCCGTGGCATCCACGCATCGGCGGAGCAGCAGATAAATGATCGTATAGGCACAGAAGAAGAAGCTTATGGCAAAAGCGATCACCAGCCCGACCAGTATAAAGACCCAGAGTGCGAGAAAGAAGCTGGCCAATCGTTCGGTCCAGTTTAATTCAAACAGGAAAAATCGACCGAAAAATGGTCCGGAGGGCGTCGGAGAAAACCACATCGCCTGAAGTTTTCCCAGAGGGGCAGCATAACTCGCCGATTTCAGGTTCATCGTCGCCCCCACGATCGCCGAAGCCGAGCTGAAGACCAATCCGACGAGAAGTTTGACGAATACAAAGCATAGGGTTCCATAGACCGCCGCCACCAGGGTATAAAAAATCGTCCGCCACGGGCGGGCATAGATATAACTGTACGACCGGCTGAAGGCGTCGAAAGTATCCGATCCTTCCACCGCGATGGTCGGATACATCAGTCCAAGACCGCCCACCCCGCCGATAATCGTTACGGCCAGGGCGAAACTAATCAGCAAGACCAGGAAAAAGCTTAAACCCACAACAATTTCACCAAGCCACGGGATCACCCCGACCACGCCGATAAGCAGCAGTGGAATACAGCAGCCGATGATGAAGAAAACCGGCATCAGTGGTGCGGTAAAGAAGCTGCCGAACTTTCGGATGGAGAATGAAAACGCCTCCCGCAGCGGGATTTTTTCATCCCGGGCGGCATGCAAGGCGGCGATTCGGCAGATCGCCCCACCCGCCATGGCCCAGATGACCAGGCTAAACAGGGTGTAAATGATAAAATACAACCAATGGACCCGTACGAACCATCCCATCCCCTGGACAGTCAAAGCCAGGGTATGAACCAATCCCGGGGGGGTTTCCGGAGTGGTGTCGAAATCTTTGAAATCCGGATTGAAAAAAAGCTCCGCCGAGAGAACCGAGTCGACGGAGGAATTAAACATTAAGATTCCATAAGACAATGAAGCCTGGAAAATCCCCAACCCCTGTGATGCTTTAAGCTGATCGTAAGTATCCGACAGAGCGATGGTGCGGGTGATTTGCCCGCGATCTTTGAGAGCTTTTTGCATTTCCTGGGGTGTGGTATTTGGTGCGGTTCGGATCACGGTGTCCACAGCGGCGGACGGATTCAGATTGATCGCCAATCCCGCCACACGGGCCGATTTCCAAATCGCCAGGCGAAGATAATCCGCCGCCCGTTCCATCTGCTGAATTTTTTGCGCATGCTCCGCCGCCAAAGCTCCTTTGTCCTCGGCGGTCTTTCGGGCCAGGTCAAACTCCTTGTCAATCGCTTTGCGGGTTTCCTTGAAAGACTCATTCAAAAGGTTAGAGCTGGCGTTCTGTGCTTCCCGTAAGGTCGCATAGAAGCTTTCCATCGCCTGCCCGCTTTGGATCAATTCCTTCGCCTGACGGGGATTTTTTACAGAATCCGTCAACGCTACGGTCAAAAGTTGTGCGCTCCCCTCCTTCGCCTGATCCCGCCAGCGATAAAACTCCACCATCGTCGGGGAGGAAATATATCGTTGAATCTCATCCGCGGGGAACCGCAGGCTGTAAAATGGTTTTTCCACCACGACCTGTTTTCCTGAAACCAGGTCCAGAAACCGCCCTCCTGTGTAACAAATCAGGACAGCCACCAGTGCGAGCAACAGCTTGCTCGGATGGATTGCCAGCCGGAATGTACGGAATAAATTTGTAAAGGGAAAGGCCTCTCGCCAATTGATGCTTTCCAGGGTGACACGATTGCTATCGGATGTTTCGCTCATAGCGTACTCCTTTCAAAAAATACCAACATAGTATCTGACGTGTTTCCTATTGTAACATCGCCCGCTCCGGTTATAAAGAATTGCTTATCAACTTTTCTTTAATAATATGGGGTGTAGTTTCCATTTTACGTTGAAAATTTGAAAAACAGACCCCTTCTCTTTAGGATGTAACTTTCTGAAACAATGGAGGTTACAGGCCCAAAGGAAAGGAGTCCGAAATGATTGTACCACGGAT
>Ga0265292_1000422_pt1 | contig 62391 bp, 51 predicted proteins | sample Munlanlewell296A_FD_189080 | JGI IMG/M metagenome (GOLD analysis project Ga0265292, IMG submission 189080) | Leachate microbial communities from a municipal landfill in Southern Ontario, Canada - Leachate well 296A | ecosystem: Engineered > Solid waste > Landfill > Unclassified | place: Canada...
TGATACTAAAAAAGTCCCCAGACAATATGCCTGGGGACTTTTTATAAAGTGTATCTGAATAATGGCTTACATCATTCCACCCATGCCGCCCATGCCAGAAGCACCGCCGCCATGATCTTTTTCTTCAGCGATTTCGGCAATCAGAGTTTCGGTGGTAAGGATCATCCCGGCTATTGAAGCAGCGTTTTCCAATGCTACGCGGGCAACTTTTGTCGGGTCGATAACACCGGTTTTGTAAAGGTTTTCATACTTTTCAGTACGGGCATTAAAGCCATAATCACCTTTCCCACTTTTTACTTTCTGCACGATTACAGAGCCTTCAACTCCGGCATTAGCCACAATCTGGCGCAGAGGCTCTTCGAGAGCGCGGCGAACGATGGCAATTCCGGTAGTCTGGTCTTCATTATCGCCTTTCAGGCCATCAAGGGAATCAATTGCACGGATATAGGCTACTCCGCCACCAGGGATAATTCCTTCTTCCACTGCGGCACGTGTAGCACTCAATGCATCATCAACCCGGGCTTTCTTCTCTTTCATTTCCATTTCCGATGGGGCGCCGATGTAAAGCACTGCCACTCCGCCAGCTAATTTAGCCAGACGTTCCTGCAGTTTTTCACGATCGTAATCGGAAGTGGTTGTTTCGATCTGTGTCTTAATCTGGTTGACACGGGCATGGATCATTTTCTTATCTCCCTTACCGTTTACGATAGTAGTATTTTCCTTGTCGATAGTTACCTTTTCGGCCATACCCAACATTTCGAGGGTGGTGGATTCAAGTTTCATACCGGTTTCTTCGGAAACTACGGTACCTCCGGTAAGAATAGCTAAATCCTGAAGCATTTCCTTCCTGCGGTCTCCAAATCCAGGGGCTTTAACTGCGGCAATTTTCAGACTGCCGCGGAGTTTATTAACTACGAGTGTTGCCAGGGCTTCGCCTTCAACATCCTCAGCAATAATCAACAATGGTCGACCCGACTGTACACTGGCTTCCAGAAGAGGAAGCAGATCCTTCATAGATGATACTTTTTTATCATAGATCAGAATATAAGGATTTTCGAGAACAGCTTCCATCTTCTCGGTGTCAGTCACGAAATAGGCAGAAAGATAACCACGGTCGAACTGCATACCTTCAACCACCTCAACGGTAGTATCGGTACCTTTGGCTTCTTCCACTGTGATTACTCCTTCTTTATTCACCTTGCTCATGGCATCAGCTATCAGTTTACCAATTTCCTGGTCGTTGTTAGCGGATATCGTTGCCACCTGCTCGATTTTCTTAAAGTCATCACCGATAGATTTGGACTGAGCGTTCAAACTTTCAACAACTTTTGCTACAGCTTTATCAATTCCGCGCTTCAGATCCATTGGGTTGGCACCGGCGGTTACGTTTTTCAAACCAACGGCAACAATTGACTGTGTGAGAACGGTAGCGGTTGTTGTACCGTCGCCGGCATCATCAGAAGTTTTTGAAGCCACTTCCTTTACCATCTGTGCACCGATATTTTCAAATCTGTTGGCCAATTCGATTTCTTTGGCTACCGTAACACCATCCTTGGTTATCTGCGGGGAACCAAACTTCTTTTCAATAACAACATTACGGCCTTTTGGGCCCAGTGTTACTTTTATGGCGTTTGCCATTTCATCTACACCCTTTTTGAGCAATTCTCGGGCTTCGCTATCATACTTAATTTCCTTTGCCATTTCTATTACGATTTAAAAGTTTTTTGAATTATTCGATGACTGCAAGGATATCAGACTGCTTCATAATCAAGTAGGTTTTATCTTCCACCTTGATTTCAGTACCGGAGTATTTGCCATACAGGACAATATTTCCGACTTTGACTTCCATTTTAACATCTTTTGTTCCCGGACCTGCTGCCAATACCTTACCCTTTTGCGGTTTTTCCTGTGCCGAATCGGGGATAATAATACCGGAGGCCGTTTTCACTTCGGCTTCCTGTGGTTCAACAAGAACCCTTTCTCCTAGTGGTTTTACGTTAACTGTTGCCATAATTGACTATATTAGATTATTGATGAAATTTATACTGATATCCGAAGTCATATCATATTGCATGCCATCTGCCAAAGACTGACAGGCTGACATGAAAGTAGCATCAGCTATTTTTTGGGCGTTTCAGTACCGCCAGCTGGTTGACCCGTAGGCACACCGGTTGGGATTTGCGGAACTTCACCAGGATCCACTGCATTCTGGATCTGCTCTTCAATGGCTGATTGTCCCGCTGTTGAGCCTCCTCGGGAAATAGTCAGGCTGGCTACAATCGACAGAACCAGCAGAGCAATCGCCAGTGTCCATGTTGCTTTTTCTAAGAAATCATTGGTCCTCCGAACACCCATAATCTGTGTTGATGCCGAAAAATTAGCGGCCAAACCACCACCTTTTGAGTTCTGCACCAATACGATCAGACCGAGCAGGACACAAACTACCAGGATCAGAATGGAAAGAAAGATATACATACTCTATTGAATTATTGATTCTTAATAAGTTCCCTAACCATTTCAATTTGACTCGCAAAGTAAACACTTTTTTCAGGAATTTTCAAACTAAGTTTTTCATAGGCTTGAATTGCTTTCAGAAAATATCCTTGCTGTAAATAAATCCGGGCAAGGGTTTCCGTAAGGAACTCATCATCCTCCTTTAAACTGTTAAGGGATACATCCTGATCGTTAACCGGAGCGTGATCAGGTCGTAAAACTTTTGGTTGCGGATTCTCAATGAACCGGTCAATCAGGTCATCAGCAGGCGTTTTGCGAAATAACCGGCTATCGGTTTTTGGAAGTTCCCTGCCGGTTCCCATGGGCCTGATTACCAGATCGGGAATTTTTCGCCGACTCAGAGGATCCGTTTCCAGGAATTGCTGCAATAATTCCTGATCCAAATCAGGTGCCTTGTTTTGAGAAGGCATCTCAGGCAAACCGTCATCTGAATAAGCGGGAAAATCAAAAAGGAGTAGATCAATATCAGCGATTGGGAGAAAATGCTCAACCTGGCGCACAAGGTCTGACTTCTCATATTCCTCCATCGGGATGTCAGGTTCTACATCTGTTTCACCATCAACATATTTAGGAATATTCAGCAATTCAAACAAAAACTTTCGGTCGGCAGCATAAGCAGCGGCAATTTTCAGCTGACGGTTAAACCGTATATTTTCATCATTCTGAAGCCCTTTCAGATACAATAGCTGCGCCGGTTGACAAAACGGATATTCCTGTATGATTTCACCAAAGGCAATAACCGAAGAGGAATCGAGCTTTCCCGGATTTTCAAAAGAATCGGTGAACTGTTCAGGCCTCATACTACCAGTTGACAACGGAGCGGTTAAAAATATCTTCGATCAGTTTTTCGAGAATCAGGGGGACAAGGTCTCCTTCAACCGCATCTAACCCTTTATCACTGCTGTAGTCTTCATAGGCCATGAACTGCGCATCGAAGTTGTTTTTGGGTTCCTTCTGGTTAACAAACTTCACTTTTACGGTAATGGTCAGCCTGTTTAGCGAAGCCTTGTCTGTCTGGTCATTTCCCGTAATCGCAATCGGTTTGGTATCATAACCTGTGATTTCCCCTTCAAAACTCAGATCGCCATCGCCGCTAATCATATTAAGGCTGGTTTGGGAAATGAACTTATCCTTCAATTTTTCCGTTAACTCCTGACTGAGAGTCGGGTTCACTATTGGTGCACGGTTAGGGAAATAGGCCACCGAGATTGTCTTCATATCGGAGGAAATCGAGGCGCCTGTAAACGAATATCTCACCTTGCAGCCTGTCAGGCTTCCGAACAAAACCATCACTAATACCAGTTTACTTAGATTCTTCATTCCTCTATCCCGAATTCTTTGATTTTCCTGTAAAGGGTGCGTTCGCTGATGCCAAGCTCCTGGGCAGCCAGTTTGCGCTTACCCTGATGTTTACGTAACGACTTGTTAATCAACTCGATTTCCTTATCCAGCAACAGAAGGGATTCTTCAACGATCTCTTCAGTATCTTCAATCTGGGACTCATCAACCCGTTTAACATGTATATGCGGCTGGGCAGTTACCGGGGGATCAAATCGGACGTCCTGTTCCTGATACAGGCGATTGAGCAGGCTCTGCTCATCCGGCTCGATGCGGGGAATTCCCTCTTTACGTTCCATCAGGTCGTTAACGAGTTTTTTAAGATCGTTAACGTCTCTTTTCATATCGAACAGAATTTGATAGAGAATTTCCCTTTCCGACCTGAACGAGCGTTCTTCGGTGTCGCGCGGCATAAGTACCGGCAGGCTTGAACGGTTATTGGCCGGAAGATAAAACCTCAACCGGTCACCGGTAACAATCCTGTCCTGCTCAATAATGGATAGCTGTTCCGTAATATTTTTCAATTGCCTGATATTTCCGGGCCATTTGTAATTTTCCAGAAGCATCTGGGCTTCATCGTCGAGCCTGATAACGGGCATCATGTACTTTTCGGCAAAATCCTGGGCGAATTTGCGAAAAAGCAGGTGTATGTCTTCCTTCCTGTTTCGCAAAGGTACTATCAGGATGGGGACTGTATTCAGACGGTAGAAAAGATCTTCGCGGAAACGTCCATCGTGAACCGCTTTTTGAATATCGACATTGGTTGCAGCGACAAGTCTGATATTGGTTTTTTGCGCCTTCGAAGAGCCCACCCGGATGAATTCGCCCGTTTCGAGGACCCTTAAGAGCCTAACCTGCGTTGAGAGAGGAAGTTCGCTGATTTCATCGAGAAAAATCGTACCGCCGTTAGCCTCCTCAAAATAACCTTTCCGGGCTTCATGGGCTCCGGTAAATGACCCTTTTTCATGGCCAAACAATTCAGAATCAATAGTTCCCTCAGGAATTGCACCGCAGTTTACCGCACTATACGGACCGTGCTTGCGTGTGCTGTATTGGTGAATGATCTGCGGAAAACGCTCCTTGCCTGTTCCGCTTTCACCGGTAATCAATACAGACAGATCTGTTGGTGCCACCTGCACAGCCACCTCAATCGCGCGGTGAAGTGCCGGGGAGTTTCCTATAATTTCAAATCGTTGTTTTATCTTATTTATTTCCATACATTAAATTCAATTGCTGCGTTAATATAAAACGCACGAGTAACAGGTTTATGAATCGGGTAAAGGTACAACTTTCCTCGTTTTTTATAACTTAATGGCCTCAATTACCTTAACGCGGGAGTCAGCGAGATGTTGCAAACCGATGATATACTAGGGATTATCCCGGCCAGGATGGCTTCTACCCGTTTTCCGGGCAAACCGTTGGTGTTCATTCAGGATATTCCGATGGTTATCCGGGTTTACCAGGAGGCCTCACGGGTTCTTCAGAACCTCGTTATTGCCAGCGGTGATCAGGAAATCGGAACGATTGCCCAACGCTACGGAGCCGAATTTATCCTGACCCGGGGCGATCACATTTCCGGGACCAGCCGGTGTATTGAGGCGATGAAGGCTTATTCAGATAAGACCGGGCGTACCTTTGGGGCCATTCTGAATATCCAGGGTGATGAGCCGATGCTTACTCCCGCAGCAATTGCCCTTTTGGCCAATGATATTTCCCGGCCTGAAAACGGAATCTCCACACTCATCCGGCCTGAAACTGACCTGTTGGCCTTCCGCAATCCGAACAGGGTTAAAGTTGTACTAAACCGCGAGGGTTTTGCCCTCTATTTTTCACGGTCACCTATCCCCTTTTACCGGACAGAGGGCACATCGTGGTTTTCCCATGTCGGGATGTATGCCTTCAAAAAGGAGATCCTTGAAGAAATCGGCCGATTATTGGAGCCGGGAAAACTGGAAACTGCTGAATCCCTTGAACAATTGCGGTGGTTAGAAAACGGGTACCCGATTCATTGCTGCGAAACGGATTATGCCGGATTTGGTGTAGATACTCCTGAGGATCTTGAGGCGCTCTTAAAATCAGGATTGATCTAATCCCATCTGTCCTCGCAGAATTTCCAGATCTTCTGTAAAATCAAGAAATGGATTTCTTACCTGCAGTGCCGAGATCCGATCCATTTGCTGAGCGACGAACCGCCTGTGAGCATCGGTTAGGTACCCACCCGGGCGGTGATGTGCTCCTTTTACAGCTGATTCGACTTCATCCATCAGCGGATAAGCCCCGGGATCTATAAAAGCCTTGACAAACCGGTTCCAAACATACTCCACACCAGCTAGTCCCGGATGCATCATATCGGTATCGTAAAAACGGTAATCCCGGAGATCATCCATGAAAATCTCATAGGATGGGAAATAATAGAGATCCGGATAGGTCTTCATTAAAATCCCGATAAACAAGAAGAGTGTGGATTTACTCATCTGGTTACCGGTGGGTCCATCTTTGAAATATCTTACCGGACTAATAGTAAGGCATATACGCAATTTTTGATTTCTGCACATTAAGGAATCTATCAAAGGAATCCATATGTCAGCCAGCTCCTGCGGATCGGGTTGCCGTGAATAAAACTGGTCGGCGGGCAGCTGATGACAATTGGAAACCAGACGGTTATTGGTTTTCAGGTAATAGGCGTTCGACGTTCCGAATGTGAGGATCAGCAGTCCGGCCTGTTCCAGGAATTTGGATGAGGCGAGAGCTTGTTCGTTGATTGACTTAAGTAAGAGTTCGGCATCAGGGTGGGAAAACCGGCTATGGTGAATCCAGGAATGCCATAAATCCTGGTAAAAAACCATGTCATACCGGCTAAAGCCAACAGGGTTAAGCAAATACTGCAACTGGTCTGCAATGGAAAGCGGGTTATAGACTATTCCGAACGGATTCAGGTCGATGGCAAATTTCAGTGTTTTCAACCTGTTACCGATATGCTCAGTAAAGCACGACCCTATCAGCATGATCCGGTCGGCATAGGTAACCTGAGGGTTCAACGGAACCGTTTCAACGACGGTTCTCAGGTTCTCGCGTTTATAGGAGGATGATTTTGCGGGCATAACTCAATCTATCAGACTGTAACATTGGGATCCATCCTTTTTCAGAAATTCAAAGTTCTTCAAAATTCCTGACCATCCGGCACGAACAACGGGTGTTCCGTCAAATATTTGCCCGAATGATGAGGCATTCTGATTCCTGAAAAAATTCCGGTCTATTTCAGACAATCCCGGCCGGGGCTTTAATTCGGTTATCGATGACATTTTCGGTTTATTGTTCCAGGGGCAAACATCCTGACAAATATCGCATCCGAAAATCCAGTCCTTCCATTGGCCATAAAATTCATCAGGAATATCACTACGGTGTTCGATGGTGAGATAGGATATGCATTTGCGCGGATCCATGGATCCATCTCCGGTGAGAGCGCGGGTTGGGCAGGCCTCTATGCAATGGTTGCAACTGCCGCACCGGTCAGGGACAACCGTAGTTTCTGACCGTATTTCACTGTCAATGACAATTTCAGCCAGGAAAAACCAGGAGCTTTGATGGGGAATGATCAGGCAGCCATTTTTCCCGATCCAACCGATTCCGGCACGCCTTGCCCATTCGCGTTCGAAAACAGGGGCAGAATCGGTAAAAATCCGGCCATTGACTGGCCCGATTTCCTTCTGAATCCAATTGAGTAATTCCTTTCCGAGGGATTTCAAAACCTGATGATAATCTTCTCCGAGAGCATACCTGCTGATCCGGGGATTTCCGGGAGTATGTTGAGGTAACGGAAAATAGTACCCTGCAGCCAGAGATATAACCGTCTTTGCCCCTTCAACCAGTTTTCCCGGATCCAGCCTGACGTCAATATTTCTGGCCAGGAAATTCATTTCGCCTGCTTTGCCCGATGAAAGCCAATCCCGGTACTCAGTCTCAAATTCTTTCAACGAATCAGCAGGGGCGAAACCGCAGGCCGAAAAGCCAAGATCAAAGGCCTTCCGCTTAATTAATCGGGCTATTTCAATGGATTCAGGCAAGGGTTTTTACAGAAATCCTAATTCAAGTTTGGCCTCATCGGTCATCATATCTTTGGTCCATGGAGGATTAAATGTCAGCTTAACCTCCACTTCGTTCACCTCTTCAAGTTCCTTTACGCGTTCATGGATTTCCTCAACAAGTTCATCAACCATCGGGCAACCCGGGGAGGTAAGAGTCATCAGGATAAGCACTTTACCGCCATCCAGAATATTAACCTCATAAATAAGCCCGATATCATAGATATTTACCGGGATCTCCGGATCATATATATTCCGCAGTACGCGGACAATCTTTACTTCAGTCTGCATCATAAGTTTTGCTGTTTTGCCTTGTAAGCCATGGCATAATATCGCATTTGATTGATCATCGACACCAACCCGTTGGAACGGGTTGGTGAAAGATGTTCTTTTAGTCCGATTTCATCAATAAAGCCCAGATCGGCATTAAGGATTTCATCGGGTGTATGGCCTGTGAAAATACGGATCATCAGGGAAGCAATCCCTTTCGTAATAATGGCATCCGAATCAGCCGTATAATAAATCTTTCCTTCCCGCAGATCAGCATTCAGCCAAACGCGCGACTGGCAGCCGCGGATAAGATATTCGTCATTCCGGTAAGTCTGGTCAATCAACGGCAAACTTTTACCCAGGTCGATCAGGTAATTGTATCGTTCCATCCATTCGCCCAAACCTGCGAATTCCTCAATGATTTCCTTTTGTATGTCGATAATTTCCATAAATAATTATCTATCAGGCCATTAGGTCGATTACTGTATTCAATGCATCGTGGAGCCGATCTACCTCATCAGTCGTATTATAAAAACAGAGTGATGCCCTCAATGTCCCTTCGATCCCGAATCGCTGCATCAGGGGCATGGCACAGTGTGTACCGGTACGGACGGCCACACCGAATTTATCGATGATCATGCCGGTATCGTATGGATGTATTCCCTCGAGTACAAATGAGAAAATGGCTGCTTTTTCCGCACTGGTTCCATACATTTTGAGTTGCCTGATCCCGTTGAGCTTTTGGGTGGTATAATCGCGGAGATAATGCTCATAGCTCAGGATTTTATCGAGACCGATGCCGGTAAGGTAGTTCAGTGATTCAGCCAGACCGATGGCACCAATAAAATTGGTGGTACCGGCTTCAAATTTGAAAGGCAGCTCGTTATAGGTAGTTTTCTCAAAAGTAACGCGGTCGATCATATCTCCGCCGCCCTGGTATGGAGGAAGCCGCTCGAGCCACTCTTCCTTTCCGTAGAGTATACCGATGCCGGTTGGGCCATATATTTTATGACCCGAGAAAACGTAAAAATCACAATCCAGATCAACGACATTAAGCGGTTCATGCTGAACCCCCTGAGCGCCATCGAGAAGTACAGGAACCCCATGACTGTGGGCTATCTGAACAATCTCTTTTACCGGATTGATGGTTCCGAGCACATTCGAAACATGGGTTACGGCAACTATCCGGGTGCGATCGGAAAACAGATTCCGATAGGCATCCATATCCAGGTCTCCCTCATCGGTGATCGGGATAATCCGGAGGCGGGCGCCTCGCCGTTCACAGACCATCTGCCAGGGAACAATATTTGAATGATGTTCCATGGTCGAGATTATGATTTCATCACCAGGTTCCAGAATCCCTTCACCAATGGAAAATGCGACCAGGTTTATCGAGCCGGTGGCTCCTGAAGTAAAGATTACCTGTAAAGATTTCGGAGCTCCAATGAATTTCTGAACGGTTGTCCTGGCCTCTTCGTAGGCTTGTGTCATTTTGTCGCTGAGAAAATTAACGGAACGGTGAATAGAAGCATTTTGTTCGCGGTGAAGCCTGTTAACTGCTTCAATCATTCTAAGCGGCTTCTGTGTGGTTGCCCCATTATCGAGATACGCAAGCGGTTTACCATAAACCAGTTGATCAAGGAATGGAAAATCCTTCCGGATCTGTTCAATTGGAAAATCATTCATAATTCAGCATGTTTCCTGACAATGCAGCGGGCAACTGTTGCAACGGGTAAGTTCACCACGCAATCTTTTATCCACCAGATCGGCCAGACGCTCCCGCAGAGGGTCAACCGTTATTTTGCTCAAAATTTCATGGCCAAATGCGTACATTAAAAGTAAGCGAGCTTCCCGGATAGAGATTCCGCGGCTTTGGAGATAGAATATCGCATTCTGGTCGAGTTGCCCCACCGTAGCTCCATGACTACACTTTACGTCATCGGCATAGATCTCCAGCTGAGGCTTGGTGCTCATTTTGGCATCATTGGTGAGCAAGATATTGTTATTTACCTGATAAGCCTGGGTTTTCTGGGCCTGAGGCCTTACAAGGATACGTCCGTTAAATGCACCGGTAGCCTGATCATCGAGGATACCTTTGAAATTTTGCCTGCTGGCACAGTTCGGAACTGCATGATCGACAAAGGTATAGGTGTCGACATGCTGTGTTTTATCAACAAGAAAAAGCCCGAGCGTCTGATTCGAGGCACCTTCACCGTTAAGACGCGTATACACATTATTCCGGATCAGGCCTCCATGCAGCGTGATTGTATTAAATACGGCTTCGCTTGAACGTTCCTGATGAACAAAAGATGTTGAGATCTGATTAGAGTTATTGTTCTCGTTCTGAAGTTTAAAATAATCCAGATGAGCATTTGGCCCAACATAGATTTCGGTTACCGAATTTGTCAGGAAATGACGGGCTGAAAGGGAATGGTCGCAAACCACCACTCTGGCAGTAGCATTATCTTCGACGATCACCAGGTTCCGGTGCTGAACGAACAGGTCTTCCGGAGAGAGAAGGACATTAACGATTTGGATGGCGCGGTCGTTACCGGCACCGCGGGGAACAAATATAAAGGTACCGTCCTGGGCAAAAGCCGTATTCAGTGCAACCAATCCATCTTTCTCATAATCAGCATATTTTGAATAGTGCTGTTCGAGAAGATCAGGATATTGTTTTGCTGCTTCTGACATACTGCCAATAATCATTCCTCCAGGCAACACCTGCAATTTGGGCCTGTTTTCATAAAACCAACCGTTAACAAGCAAAATCAGTTCTGTATCCAGTTCGGGAATATCGCAATGAAAAAGGTCCTCAACAGCAAACAAAATTTTCCGTTGTTCGATGTACCGGTTTAGTGGAGAAAGGAAGACTTTTGGGATATCTGTAGACTTATAATTCTCCAGGGAGCGATCAGGGATTCCGAGTTTCCTGAAACTCTCCATAGCAGCCGGTCGGAGGGAATTGAACACTGAGCTCGAGGAGTTCATCAACTGGTCGCGATTATTAAAGTACCAATCAGTCAGTTGATTATCCAATATATGCTTGTCTGAAACGGTTTCCATTTTACTCCTGATTTTCCTCCTTTATCCAGTCGTAGCCCTTTTCCTCCAGTTCATAGGCGAGGGTTTTATCTCCCGATCTGACGATCCGGCCTCCCGAAAGAACATGAACAAAATCGGGTACAATATAATTGAGCAACCTCTGGTAATGAGTGATCACGATCATCGCATTGTTTGGCCGGCGCAGGCGATTTACTCCCGTGGCCACTGTTTTCATTGCATCAATATCCAGTCCGGAGTCGGTTTCATCCAGAATAGCCAGACGGGGTTCCAGCATGGCCATCTGGAAGATTTCGTTTCGCTTTTTCTCACCCCCGGAGAAGCCTTCATTGACTGAGCGGCTGGCGAGAGCAGAATCTATTTCCATCAAAGCTTTTTTGTCGCGCATCAGTTTCAGAAAGTCGGAGGCATTCATCTCGGGAAGTTCACGATATTTGCGCTGCTCATTGATTGCTGTGCGCATAAAGTTGACCATTGAAACCCCAGGGATTTCCACCGGATATTGAAATCCAAGAAAAATCCCGGCTCTGGCACGGGTTTCAGGAGCCATTCCGAGGAGTGGTTTTCCATCGAAAAAGACTTCTCCCCCGGTAACTGTAAAAATATCTCTTCCGGCCAGAACCGCCGCAAGGGTACTTTTACCTGATCCGTTGGGCCCCATTATAGCGTGAACTTCACCTTCATTAACTTCCAGGTTGATTCCCCTGAGAATCTCCTTGCCGTTGATTGCCGCTTTCAGGTTTCTGATTGATAACATGCGGATATTTAAGATTGACGATTGACGATTTATAATTAGCCTACACTGCCTTCCAGACTGATTTGCAGCAGTTTCTGTGCTTCGACAGCAAATTCCATCGGAAGTTTGTTCAGCACTTCACGGGCATAGCCGTTCACAATGAGTCCGACAGCGGTTTCGGTATCGATTCCGCGCTGATTGCAATAAAATATCTGGTCTTCCCCGATCTTGGAAGTAGTGGCTTCGTGTTCCACGGTTGCCGACTGATTATCCACTTCAATATGAGGGAAAGTATGTGCACCGCACTGATCTCCCAAAAGCAGCGAATCGCATTGGGAATAGTTCCTGGCATTTTCGGCATTTTTCGAGACTCTTACGAGGCCCCTGTAGCTATTCTGGCCTTTCCCGGCTGATATTCCTTTTGAAACAATTATACTGCGGGTGTTTTTTCCGATATGAATCATTTTGGTACCGGTATCAGCCTGCTGATGATTGTTGGTCACCGCCACGCTGTAAAACTCTCCGACAGAAGAATCCCCTCTGAGGATGCACGAAGGATATTTCCAGGTAACAGCTGAACCCGTTTCAACCTGAGTCCAGGAGATTTTCGACCGGTCGCCCAGGCAAATTCCGCGTTTGGTGACAAAATTATAGATCCCGCCCTTCCCATTCTTATCCCCGGGATACCAGTTCTGGACGGTGGAGTATTTCACCTCTGCATCGGTATGTACAACAATTTCAACAATAGCTGCATGGAGCTGGTTCTTGTCGCGCTTCGGTGCTGTGCAACCCTCCAGATAACTTACATATGCACCCTCTTCCGCTACGATCAGTGTTCTTTCGAACTGACCGGTATTGGCGGCATTGATGCGGAAATAGGTAGAAAGCTCCATCGGGCACCTTACTCCCTTGGGGATAAATACAAATGAACCGTCACTGAAAACCGCTGAATTGAGTGCAGCATAAAAATTATCGCGATAAGGAACCACCGAGCCCATGTATTTCTTGATCAGGTCGGGATGTTCCCGAACCGCTTCGCTGAATGAGCTGAAAATGATGCCAAGATCGGCTAGTGATTCCTTGAATGTGGTTTTTACGGAAATACTATCCATGACCGCATCCACGGCAAAACCCGAGAGGTGTTTTTGCTCATCCAGGGAAATCCCCAGTTTATCAAATGTTTTAACTAATTCCGGATCCACATCTTCGAAACTGCCAGCCGGTTTTTTGCTTTTCGGAGCGGAATAATAAATAATGTCCTGATAATCAATAACGGGAATTTTCAAATGAGCCCAGTCCGGCAATTTCATCGTGAGCCAATATCTGAATGCTTTCAAACGGATCTCAAGCATCCATTCGGGCTCATCCTTCTTGGCGGATAACTGGCGTATGATATCTTCATTCAGGCCCTTGGGCAAGGCATCGTTATCCAGCACGGTAACAAAACCATACTTATATTCTCCCTGGGTAACCTGATTAATAATAGGGTCCTGATCGCCGTTCATAATCACGTGAAATACAGAAATAACAATGCTTGCAAAGTTATTTAGAATATTTCTAAATAGAAAGCAAAGATAAACAAATACCCATTATTTATCTTTGAAGATATGCTATTTTTGGCTCATCTAGTACCTTTAGACCAATGGCTGACAAGAAAACCAGAACCCTATCCGAGCTCGGGGAATTCGGATTGATCCGTAAACTTACTGACGATATTATCCTCCGCCATCCCGGTTCCCGTAAGGGGATCGGTGATGATGCGGCAGTCATTGACCATAATGGATTCCTTACTTTAGTAACAACAGATTTGTTGCTCGAAGGAATTCATTTCGACCTGACCTATGTTCCATTGAAGCATCTGGGATATAAGTCGGTAGTTGTTAATCTTTCCGACATTTATGCCATGAATGGGACTCCCTTGCAGGTTATGGTGAGCATAGGGGTTTCATCGAAGTTGTCGCTGAACGCCATTGAAGAATTTTATAAGGGGATAAAGCTGGCGTGTAATCAATACGAAATCGACCTGATTGGCGGTGATACCAGTGCCAGTCTGAATGGCCTGACCATTTCCGTAACAGCGTTGGGAACTGCTCCATCACAGCAGATTGTGTACCGTAAAGGGGCCAAAAAGGGTGATCTGATATGTGTAACCGGCGACCTCGGCGGTGCTTATATGGGTTTGCTGCTGCTTGAGCGTGAAAACCATTTATTCAGAGAGGATCCAACCTACAAGCCTCAGCTCGATGGATATCAGTATATTCTTGAACGGCAGCTAAAGCCTGAAGCCCGTAAAGATCTGGGAAGGATGCTGCTGGCCCGGAAGGTGAAGCCGACCTCAATGATTGACGTTTCCGATGGACTGTCATCCGATCTGCTTCATATTTGCGAGGCTTCCGGCACGGGATCCAGAATATATGCCGACCGGATTCCGGTTCATCCCGAAACCCGAAAACTGGCTGAACAGATGCGTATTAGTCCGATAGTAGCTGCATTAAACGGCGGCGAGGATTATGAACTTCTCTTCACCATCTCACCCGAAGATTTCGCAAGCATACAGTCCATAGAAGGCATCTCGGTAATCGGGGTAATGACTGGCAGTGAAGACGGCCACCTGTTGGAGTTCGAAGACAAAAGTACCATTATTATGGAGGCTCAGGGGTGGAATGCGAAGCAGCGGTGGGAAAAGTTATAATTCATCGAATGGCCCCTTGATAATTCCGCGCCGGGATTCGCGTATAAAAGCGACAATCATATCGCGTTCGCCATTTCCGACAAGATCGCGTTCGATGCGTTCGAGAGCCTGGGTGGTATTATAACCTTTCTGGTAAACGTACCGGTAGATTTCGTGTATCTCTTCAATCAGCGCCTCTGAAAAGCCCCTCCGACGGAGGCCAACCAGGTTGATTCCTTCAAACCGGATCGGATCACGGCCAGCCGTGACGAACGGTGGCACATCTTTTCCGACTTTCGAGCCACCCTGTATCATAGTATGAGCGCCGATGCGAACAAATTGATGAACGAGAACCATCCCACTGAGAATTGCATAGTTACCGATTTCGATCTCACCGGCAAGACCCACAGAATTAACGAGTATGACGTTATTTCCGAGCCTGCAGTCGTGCGCTACATGGCTGTAGGCCATTAGCAGGCATTGATTGCCGATGATAGTTTTTCCGAAGGTGCTGGTTCCCTTGTTGATCGTGACGCACTCACGGATAACGGTGTCATCACCGATCTCTACAAAGGTGGATTCGCCATTATATTTCATGTCCTGTGGGATTGCAGAGATCACTGCTCCCGGGAAAACCTTGCAGTTTTTCCCGATCCGGGCACCATCGAAAATGGTTACATGTGGTCCAATCCACGTTCCCTCCCCGATCTCCACGTCCTGACTGATGGTTGTAAAGGCTTCCACCGTGGCAGTCACGGCAATGCGGGCTTCAGGATGGACACTGGAGAGGGGGTGTATCATTGAACTGAATTTTTAATTTCTTTATTCCTGACCACCTGGGCCATCATTTCGCCTTCAGTGACCAATTGATTTCCAACAAATGCCTGTGCCCTCATCCTGACAATCCCACGGCGCACGGGTTCCAGAAGTTCCATTTTCAAAATGAGTGTATCGCCCGGAACAACCTTTCTTTTGAACCGTAGATTATCGATTTTAAGGAAGTAAGAACTGTATTCTTTGGGGTTGTCAACAGTTTGCATCACCAATATTCCACCACACTGTGCAAGCGCCTCAACGATCAATACTCCCGGCATTACCGGTTCATCGGGAAAATGGCCGACAAAAAACGGTTCGTTCATCGATACATTCTTCAAACCGAGTATCATCACATCAGTAACTTCGATGATGCGGTCAACCAAAAGGAAAGGCGGCCGGTGGGGCAACAATGACATGATACGGTTAATATCGTACTTAGGAACAGCGTTCGGATCATAGGAGGGAACGATATTTTTGGTTTTCTCTTTCCTGATGGCCTGTTTAACCAGTTTAGCGAATTCAACATTTGAGTAATGTCCGGGCCGTGTAGCAATGATCTTGCCTTTGAGGGGGGTGCCAATCAGTTTAAGATCCCCGATCAGGTCGAGGAGTTTGTGCCTGGCCGGTTCGTTACTGAATTCCAACCTGGTCGTACTGAGGATTCCCTGGGCCTGGGTCTGCACACGGGTCTTACCGATCAGATCAGCTACCCGGTCGAGCTCGGTTTGGGACACTTCCCGTTCCAGTATCACCATGGCATTATCCAGACTGCCTCCTTTGATCTGGTTGTTTCTCCAGAGAACTTCGAGTTCCCTGAAAAACACAAAAGTGCGGGATGAAGCAATCTGGGTGGAGTAATCTGACATATGCGTCAGGCTGGCAAACTGGTTCCCCAGCACTTCTGAATTGTAATCAATCATCACGCTAATGCTGAATTCATCAGCAGGAAGCGCCATAATTTCAATTCCGCGTTCATCATCAGCATAAACGATAGGGTCCTTGATCTCAAAAATTTCGCGATCGGCATCCAGGCAGGAGATCCCGGCTTCCATGAAGGCATCCAGGTAATTTCTGGCACTGCCGTCGAGGATTGGCATTTCCGGACCGTTCACCGTGATCAGAATATTATCAATCTCCAGGCCGGCTAATGCTGACAGGGAGTGTTCAACCGTTCCAATCCGGGCGCCCTTGTCTTCAAGAACTGTATTCCGTGCTGTGTCCACCACAAGTTCAGCGGAAGCTTTGATTACCGGTTTCCCGGGAAGATCAATCCGCTGGAAAAGAATTCCTGTATTTTCTGCTGCCGGGTGAAAAGTTGCATCAACATTTATCCCTGTGTGTAAACCTGTACCTGACAAGGTTACGCTTTTGGCGATGGTTTTCTGTTTAGCGGTCATTCCGTTTTACCCGATTAGTTGGGTGCAAAAATAGGACTTTGGCCGTAAAATCAAAAAAATCAGCACTATTCTTTGCTATTTGAGCGTTTCGACTGCTCAATCTGACGGATTCGTTCAACCAGTTCGGGCAACTTTTTGAAGTACACATAGGACCTCTGATAGGGTATCAGGTCATAGGCAGGACTTCCCTGTATCGAGGTTCCGGGAGTTTTTACCGATTGCCCTACCCCGCTTTGCGCAGCAATCTTTGTTCCATCAGCAATATTGATATGGCCGATAATCCCGACCTGTCCGCCGATCATGCAGTTTTTCCCAATCCTGGTTGATCCTGAAATACCCGTTTGCGCTGCGATGACAGTATTTTCACCAATTTCAACATTATGTCCGATCTGGATGAGATTATCCAGTTTAACTCCTTTCCTGATTATTGTGGAACCGATTGTTGCTCTGTCGATCGTTGTATTCGTTCCGATTTCAACATAATCTTCAATCACCACATTTCCGATTTGCGGGACCTTGGTAAAATCGCTGCCCGTTACCGGGGCAAATCCGAAACCGTCGCCTCCTATAACCACACCGCTATGAATGACGCAATGCGAGCCGATTACAGAATTGTTATGAATTCGGGCGCCTGAATAAATCCAGGTATCGTCGTTGATGACAACCTCCTCACTGATATAAACATGGGGAAAAATCTTGACATTATTTCCGATCCGGGCACCCTTGCTCACATAGGAGAATGCTCCGACATAAACTTCGCGGCCCAGGACTGCATCCTCATGAACAAAGGCCATGGGTTCAATTCCAGACCGGTTTGGTCGTTTTTCCACCAGGGCAAGCAGCTTTGCCAGGGAACGGTATGGATCATCAACCCTCACCAGTGTGCAGGAAAGAGGCTGTAAAGGCACAAATTCATTATGAACCAGAACCACGGTGGATTTGGTTTCATAAATATGGCTCTGATATTTCATATTGGCCAGGAAACTCAGGGTTCCGGGCCGGCCATCCTCTATTCTTGAAACATCATTAACCTGGGCATCAGGGTCTCCCTCTACCTTTCCGCCCAGATATCCGGCTATCTGTTTTGCTGTAAATTCCATAGGTTAAAAAGGCTAATTTAGGTTAACGGATCAGATTGCCTGATTAGTATCCGAATTGGCAAATAACCATTTCGGATAGCAAAGATAGTATTTGCTATCGGCACGGCTCAGTAAGGGCACATTGATAATGTCGCTGGCTTCCGACAGGGTGATGAGCTGACCGCTGTTTTCGAAAAACAGGATCTGGTCATCATTTTCAGCATAGGTACTATTGGTGATTATATCGGAAAAGACCAGGTATTCTGCTTCGTGAGGCGAGAATCCGAACTCGGTGACGGCCTTCCTTCTGAGGTGTTCAATCTGGTCGGGATTCCATGGGGTTTTCTGGATCCGGATCCCGGAGAGTTTTCGGTTCAGCAAGCCTTCCGAAAGAAGTGAAAGGACCTTATCAGGATGATCCGCCCAAGCTTTTATGGAAGCAAAAATATCGGTATCATCGAGTTTGGAAAATTGCTCCAGCAACAGTTCGGGATCAGCCAAAGGCCGGTCGCTGAGCGGCCCCGGATAGAGGAATCCATGCAGGGCAGGAGTGGTAAACACATTCGTCCCGTTATAGGCCAGTTCCCTGGCCCGGCTAAGAGCTTTAACCAGCATCTGTTCGGCCGCTATAACTGTTTTATGCAGATAAACCTGCCAGTACATCAACCGTCTCGAGATCAGGTATTTTTCGATTGAATAGATCCCCTTTCTCTCCACAACCAGCTGATCATTAACCACTTTCAGCATCTTGATAATCCTCTCATATCCTACCGCACCTTCAGTAACACCCGTAAAAAAGCTATCGCGGTTGAGATAATCCAGCCGATCCATATCGAGCTGGCTCGATACCAGCTGATGAAGAAATGATCTGGAATACTGATCGTCAAAAATCCGGATGGAGAGATCCAGGGCCCCGCCGGTTAACCGGTTCAGCTGCTGCATAAACAAGCCCGACAGTTTCTCATGGTCAATCGTTTTAACGATACTATGTTCCAATGCATGTGAGAAAGGTCCGTGTCCGATATCGTGCAGCAGGATGGCAGCAATTGCTGCATCGCGTTCATCCTCCGTTACCGGGTACCCTTTGCGGGCAATCACTTCCAAAGCAGTATTCATCAGGTACGCAGCGCCGAGAGCATGCTGAAACCGGGTATGATTGGCAGCCGGATAAACATAGAATGTGAGCCCGAGTTGCCTGATTCTCCGCAGTCTCTGAAACCAGGGATGGTCGATCAGATCATAAATCAGAGAAGAAGGGAAATTGATAAAACCGTAAAGCGGGTCATTAATAATCTTCCTTTTGTTGGGAACAGTGCGGAATTCTTCTTCCATCGGGGGAATGCTAATTGCTTTATGCATGCAATTTTACAACTAATTCTTCGGGAAACCGGAAAACCTCAAAATTTTCCTGATAATGAAGACGTTTCATGGCCACAAATTGGAGTTATGGAAATATTTATCTATTTTTGCGGTCGATTGTGGGAATTCTGGCATAGGGGACTCGGGTCCCCTATTTTTTAATTTTGATGTTGTGATAGAGAGGAAGCACATAGAAGATATTGCTAAAGAGGCACTTAGGGAAACTAAAATATTCCTGGTGGATGTTATAGTAAGTCGGAGCAATGTGATCCAGGTTTTTATCGACCATAACGATGGAATCTGTTTGGATGATTGCGCCGGATTGCACCGGAGTATTGAGGAGCAGTTAGACCGCGAGCAAGAAGATTTTGAGCTCCAGGTTTCTTCGCCGGGATTAGGTCAGCCTATCCGGGTGTTTCCTCAGTATCTCAAGGCTCTGGGACAGAAGCTGGAGATCATGTTGCAAGATGGCGACATTATTAAAGGCATCTTGTTGGAAGCCAGGCCGATTGAAACGGACAAAGAGGCTGAGTTAGTCGTCCGCCAAACAGGGACCAAAAGAAAACCGGCACCAGAAGAGCCAAACGTTATTCAAATTAACCGGATAAAAACGGCGCGTATTGAAATAGATTTTAAACAGGTGTAAACAGTTAGGCCATGGAAAGTATAAACCTCATTGATACGTTTTCGGAATTCAGGGAACTTAAGAGCATTGACAGGACGACCATGATGAGCGTTCTCGAGGATGTTTTCCGGAGTATTCTGATCAAACGATTCGGAACGGATGAGAATTTTGATGTCATTATTAACGTAGACAAAGGCGACTTTGAAATTTGGAGAAATCGTGTGGTAGTGGACGATGGCGAAGTCGATGACTCGAACCTGAAGATCTCACTCACCGAAGCAAAAAAGATTGATGATGATTATGAAGTTGGGGAAGACGTTACAGATGAAGTTAAATTGGAAGATTTTGGCCGTCGGGCTATCCTTTCACTGCGTCAGAATCTGACATCCCGCATTCTGGAACTGGAGAAAGACCATGTTTACAGTAAGTACAAAGATAAAATCGGGGAAATAATCACAGGTGAGGTTTACCAGGTTTGGAACCGTGAGATTCTGATTCTGGATGATGAGGGCAATGAACTGATTCTGCCGAAATCTGAGCAGATTCCTTCGGATTTCTTCCGCAAAGGTGATACACTGCGGGCAGTTGTGGTAAAAGTGGATATGCGGAATAACAGCCCTGTCATTATTTTATCGAGGACAACCCCCATATTCCTTCAGCGACTGTTTGAACTCGAGGTCCCTGAGATTTTTGATGGGTTGATCACGATAAAAAAAATTGTAAGAATCCCGGGTGAACGTGCCAAGGTTGCCGTTGAATCCTATGACGAGCGGATCGATCCGGTCGGCGCGTGCGTGGGAATGAAAGGATCCAGGATACACGGTATTGTCAGGGAGTTGCGCAACGAGAACATCGATGTAATCAACTATACTGCAAATATCCAGTTGTTTATCCAGCGTGCGCTGAGCCCTGCCAAAATCAGCTCCATTAAACTGAACGAAGAGGACCAGCGAGCTGAAGTTTTCCTGAAACCTGAAGAAGTTTCACTGGCCATCGGAAAAGGGGGATTGAATATCAAACTGGCCAGCATGCTTACTGATTATGAAATTGATGTTTTCCGTGACGTTGCAGGTGCTGAAGAAGATATTGACCTCGAAGAATTCGCAGATGAAATTGAAAACTGGATTCTCGATGAGCTGAAAGCAGTTGGATGTGACACTGCCCGCAGCGTATTGGATTTATCGGTACAGGAACTGGTAAAACGCACCGATTTAGAGGAAGAAACTGTCAAGGAGGTTATGAAAATCCTCCGTTCAGAATTTGAATAAAACATATGTCAGAGGTAAAACGATTAAGCAGGGTTGCGAAAGAATGTAATGTTGGGATTCAGACTATCGTGGATTTCCTTCATAAAAAGGGATTCGACATAGAAAACAGTCCTAATGCCAAAATTCCGCCTGAGGCACTGGTTCTGGTTATGAAGGAATATCAGAATGACCAGGCAGCCAAACGTGAAGCGGTGCAATTCAAGGAGGAGCATAAATACGAATCCCGAACCACCATTTCTATTGAAGATACACCAGCCCAGCAAGTCGACGAAGAGGCCGAGCAGGAAGAAGTGCTTCTGATTCAGGATAGCAGGGGTTCATTGAAATTCGATTTGGATCAGGATGATTCCAGACGCGAAAAACGCGAAAAGAAAGAAGAGCCCGAGGTTATTGCAGTACCGATTGACAAACCGATTGGGCCAAAGATTGTTGGCCGGGTTGATCTTGAAAAACCAAAACCGAAAGTCAAACCAAAACCCGAACCAAAACCGATGACTTTGCCGGTTCAGGAAGTTGAACCCAAGATTGAGCACAAGCCTAAGCAAAAACCTCAGCACAAGCCGGTTCCGGCAAAAGAAGAACCTGTATCGGCAGTGGTTGACCAGGAATCTGAACCGGTTGCCAAGCCGGCTGAACCGATCGGAACGGGGCCTGCAGCATCAGTTGAACCAATCATTGAGCCCATTCAGGAAGAACAACTCCAGCCGGAGATTAAAAAAGTCCCTGAAGAAGAAGTCATTACCCATACTACCCTGGCTAAGGATTTATTGGTAGATTTTAAGTTTGTCGGAAAGATTGATATTGATTCTTTGAATCAGAAAACAAGGCCTTCCAAAAAATACATCAAAGAGAAACCGCAGCCGAAACCGGTTAAGGAGGCTAAAGAATCCAGGCCTGCTCCGACTCCGGCAATAAAACAGGATCAGAAACCAGCACCTCAGGTTGAACGTCCGCAAAAAGAACAAAGCAGCGATGCACCTATCCACAGGATCGTGGTTAAAAAGGCTTCGGGTCCTACTATTATTGGCAAAATCGTTCTGTCACCCGAAGGCGATCGTCGCAGGGAAAAGGTTATAGTTGAAGGTGCCGGCGATGATTCTCTGAAAAAGAAAAAAAGAAAACGTATCCGCAAGGATCGTGTGGCAATAGTTGGACCAGCTGCCGACCGCGAAGCAACCAAGGTGATTAAGAAACCTACCAGGGTTAAAAAGAAAATCGGAAAAGTTGAGATTTCGGAAGAAGATGTTCAGCGCCAGATAAAGGACACATTATCAAGGATAACCCCGAAAGGTAAATCCAAAGGATCAAAACACCGCAAGTCGAAGCGTGAGCTGAACCGCCAATCGTTGCTTGCAGATGCCGACCGGGCCGAACAGGAAAGCCATGTTATCAAGGTCACTGAGTTCGTTACCGCTAATGAACTTGCAAGCCTGATGAACGTTCAGGTGAATGAAATCATCTCGACCTGCATGAGCCTGGGTCTTTTTGTATCCATTAATCAAAGGCTCGATGCTGAAACCATCTCGGTGGTTGCCGACGAATTTGGTTTTGAGGTGGAATTCATCAGTGTTGAGGTTCAGGAAGCTATTGAGCAGGAATCAGATAAAGAGGCCGACCTTAAACCGCGCCCGCCTGTGGTTACCGTCATGGGGCATGTCGATCATGGAAAAACATCCTTACTCGACTATATCAGAAAAACAAATATTATCGCCGGTGAAGCCGGAGGAATTACCCAGCATATCGGAGCCTATAAGGTTGTTCTGGATAATGAAAAAACCATCACCTTCCTCGACACGCCGGGTCACGAAGCCTTTACAGCCATGCGAGCCCGCGGTGCGCAGGGAGCTGATATGGCTATAATTGTGATCGCTGCCGACGATGCCGTAATGCCGCAAACGATCGAGGCAATCAACCACGCCGCCGCTGCCGGTGTTCCTATGGTATTCGCCATCAATAAGATTGACCGCGAAGGTGCAAATCCTGAAAAAATCAAGGAACAACTGGCTGGGATGAATTACCTGGTTGAAGACTGGGGCGGCAAATACCAGTCACAGGAGATATCTGCAAAAAAAGGTATCGGTGTTGCTGAGCTGTTGGAAAAAGTGCTCCTGGAATCGGAAATGCTTGATCTTAAAGCAAATCCTGAAAAAAATGCCCTCGGAACTGTGATTGAATCCTCGCTGGATAAAGGCCGTGGATTCGTAACGACTATCCTTGTTCAGGGCGGAACCCTGAAGGTAGGTGATATTGTTTTGGCCGGCAGCTATTTTGGCAAAGTGAAAGCAATTTTCAACGAACGCGGTGGAATCATAACGATTGCCGGGCCTTCAGAACCAGTGTTGATTCTCGGACTTAACGGAGCACCTCAGGCTGGTGACAAATTCCATGTACTGGAATCGGACCGCGAAGCACGTGAAATTGCCACCAAGAGGGAGCAGCTCCAGCGCGAGCAGGAATTGCGTACCCGTAAACATATTACTCTCGATGAGATCGGCAGGCGTATCGCCATTGGCAACTTCCAGGAGCTCAATATCATTGTTAAAGGTGATGTCGATGGATCCATTGAAGCCCTTTCGGATTCGCTTATCAAACTCTCAACCCCTGAAATCCAGGTTAATATCATTCATAAAGCAGTTGGACAGATTTCCGAAAGCGACATTCTACTCGCAACTGCATCCAATGCCATCATTATCGGATTCCAGGTCCGGCCTTCATTGAATGCCCGTAAGCTGGCCGAAAAAGAGGGCATTGAAATCAGGCTGTATTCCATCATTTATGATGCCATCAACGAACTCAGGGCAGCTATGGAAGGGATGCTAAGTCCCGAAATCAAAGAAGAAATCACCGGAACCCTTGAGGTTATGGAAGCCTTTAAAATCACCAAGGTGGGCACCGTTGCAGGCTGTATCGTACGGGATGGCAAGATTTACCGGACTTCCAAAGTCCGCATAATCCGCGATGGCATTGTAGTTTACGATGGATTGCTTGGCTCCCTGAAACGATTCAAGGACGATGCAAAAGAGGTTGTCTCAGGATTGGAATGCGGTTTGAATATCGACAATTACAACGATATCAAAGTAGCAGATATAATCGAAGCTTATACGAGCAGAGAAGTTAAGAAGACCCTGTAGAAAGAATGGTGAGGGCGTTAAGGACGTGAGGGCGTTAAAAACTGAGGTGGTGATGTTAGCAATGTGCCCCTTCTCGTTCCTTACGTCCTAAACGTCCTCACCCCTAACCTATTAGTTTAGCATAGGCAGCTGCATCGAGAAGTGATGCAAGTTCTGAGGAATCAGTTACTTTAATTTTCACCATCCAGCCTTCGCCGTACGGATCTTTATTCACAACTTCCGGGCTTGCTTCCAAAGCAGGATTGATTTCGAGTACTTCACCAGATACAGGCATATACAGTTCTTCAACAGCTTTTACGGCTTCAATATTTCCGAAGGCTTCCCCTTTAGCCAGCGTTTCACCAACTGTTTCAATTTCCAGAAAAACAATATCACCGAGGTTCGACTGAGCATAATCGGTAACACCAACGAATGCAAAATCACCTTCCACGCGGATCCATTCGTGATCCTGGGTGAACTTTAAATCCTGAGGTACGTTCATGGTTTATATAGTTTAGTTAGATATGTCATTAAAGACGCAATTATGCGTCCCTACAAATGTAAAAAAAGCCTACATATTGGATAGTGTAAATCTCAGGTTAAAGCCAATCTTGGTGTTGGACGTTGGATATGAGGTAGTAACAATTGGTTTATTTACCACCTGGTCATAATATAACGTCAGTTCAAACTTGTTACTCAACCGATATTTTGCTGTGAATTTGGTCGTTATAACAGTTTGGCCTGATGTGGGTTTATTGACTTCCTCCTCCAGCTTACGCATGATCATAATGTTGTCACGAATCGATAAGTCGAACCGGAGATCCAGGTCGGACTGAAATTTTCTTTGATTTCCCCCGGCTTTAATAGTAATCGGCACTTGTTCGAACCGGTAACCGGTTCCGATAATCAATTCATCCGAGCGGTTTTCCATCAATTGATTATTATTAAGGCTCAAGGTGAGGTTTCTGCTCTTTCTTAATTCAACCCTGGCCTGCAAGCTATTCTGCATCGTGGCATCTAATCCGATCAGAGGGCTGAGGGATTCGGAAATACTGATACTTCCGATTTCACGTTCCGGGAGGAAGTTTTCCTGTACATCCCGTATATAGTTCAAACCATCCTGGACATCGGGATCATAGAACAAATTGGTGGTATAGGATCCCACTGAATAGGTACTCCGGTATGCATGGTTTAGGTTGAACTGCTTCAGATATTTTTTAACAAACTCTGACCGCTGAAGGCCGCCATATTGAATGCGCCAGTTAGGCATCATGCTCATCACCCCGGGCATTGCATCAAGGCTAACGAGGCTGGCACTCTTATTGGAATAGGCTGCCATAAATGCCGGGATAAGGACATCCAGAGAGGTGGGCCCATATCCATCAGTATAGCCTGGATTGGTGCCGGTATTGGGATCATAGGCCGGACTGCCGGTAACCTGTTTACCCAATCGCTGCTCAGCCAACCGTTTTGAAATAATTACCCGGTTGTTTTTAAAGGTTTCAAAAGTTGCCGATTTGTAACCATTCCCTTCCTTCAGTTTCTCGAAAGCAGAGCCGATGGAAAGGATTGTCATGTTAAAGTTCCCGCGGTACATGGCGTTTTCTGCAGTGAACTTGCCATCATCACCGTAAATAAAGAATTTTTCCAGGTTACTGCTGGATGAATGGGAAGCCTCGATGGTAATACGCAGATCACTAAATGGTTCAATGTTTGAAGAAAACCTCCAGGATTGGTTTAATGCATTGGTGAAAGCCTCATTAAGCGTTGAATCAGTTGTAAGCCAGCCATTCTGAGCTGCATAATCACCAAACCCAATATCCTGCATTCCCAATGCAAACCCAAATCCTGGAGCCATTTTTCCGCCCAGGTTCTTCATTCCAAACAGTTTTGGTTCGGGCATGAATCCCGGCAGGAAAGTTCCGTTATCACTCGAGTAATTAAGGGACAAATTCTTAATACCCATCAATATCCGCAGGAAATTGTCAGTGACAAAAATCAACGGATTATCCTTTACCTCAATAGTACCTTCCACCTCGATCCGGCCACCATCTACATCCTTATCGGAAGTCACCTTAATACGCCGTTCATTAATCACTTCGGTTTCAAGCTCAATCACCCGGTTATTCTGGTCAAGGAATTTTACTTTGACATCAGAACTCATCAGATCATGAATAATTACCTTGCCTACTTTCGCTTTCAGGCTAACCTTATCTGCCTCAAATTTAACTGTTTTGGTAGGTTTCGCCTGCGTAGCCGACTGACGGCGTTTATATTTATCATCAACCTTTTTCAGGTAACCGATTTTATTATAAAGAGTTTGCAGAGAGGCGGTTCCGTTTAACTGAAAATTGCCATTGTTCTGGATGGTGTTACCCAGCCGGATGGTATCGGCAGTGATAGGCCCCGCTGCCCAGTCATATTCAATACGATAGGCAGCGTTAGCCGATAACCAGTTGAAAAGAGGCAACTTATTGATCGGAATCGAATAGGAAGCATTTATAGAATGATGGTATTGCGTTGGCCGGCCAAAAGCCACAATATTGTTCCAGATACTATCGCGTTTTTGTTTATAATCAGCGTCACTGCGTCTCATGGCTCCGTCGGGCTCATCAATCCGTGCGATATTGGAATTGGAAAAATCAAGCTTCAGGTTTCTGGTAAGGTCCCACTTAATATCGAAATTCCGATTCCAGTTAAAGTTCTTGTTGTAGGTCGGTTCAATCTTTATTCCCGGATTAGCGACGTTACGCAGCTGCATTTCGCTATACCTGCGAGCCATATTGGTTCGAAAGCTAATCATCGATGGCTGGTAGTAAAAATTGAAATCCTTGATCAGCTTAAAGGCAGGTTTATCAAGCTTGGAAGATTTCTTCAAGGGTTCCCAAGGCTTCAGGTTATTGGCCGAATAGACATAGTTTAACCCGCCATTGTAATTCTTGTTCAGATTAGCCTCTGTTTTAATGTTCCGGGCAAAAGCTTCAGTATAAGAATAGGATAACGACCAGTTTGAAATGCTCCAGATTTTGGGATCCCTGCGTCGCGAAGCAGATCCGGGTTCGAACCGGATATTGTTGAAATTGAGACTCTTTCTGCGATTATAATCCTGCGATATGTATAGAATTGAATCCTTCTCCTGTTTGTTCTTTGCATTATTCAGTGCAGCCTGCAGCGGTATATCCGGATCCATTGGATTATACTGGGGATTCCGCATCATCTCGGAGAACGCAATGTACATAGGCAACTGGACTCCTGCGTCCTTCGGGAACAATTTCCCCAGCTGAAGACTGGAGGATATATCATACTGAGTAATTTGCTCGCGGCTGCGGTCGTTGACCTTTTTGTCGATGCTGCCGAATCCCGGGACACTCGTATTACCGGCCAGCGAAAGGTTACCGAGATCGGCCAGGTTTGCGGAAAGCCGGCCGTTAGCTGCCCAGCCTCCTGCTTCATCAAAATCAGTAAGGCGAAGCTCGTTCATCCAGATAATGGCTGTTTTTGAGAGGCCATCGTCATTAGCGGTATTGTTTCCGCGAGCCGGGTTGCGAATACCGATCATGATGGTCCGCACATTACTCAGGTTCGGATTCCCTACGAGGATGATCCGGTTGTTCCCATCGTTTTGAATATAATGGGTTTCCAGACTGATATCGGATCCTTCCACTCTCAATGCATCGTTTCGCGCCTGCTTCAATTGCTGGAAAACTGCCAGTTCGATATTAAAGCCGTTTTCATCCGGCCAAACGATGGTACGGTCGGATAAATTGAGCTGATCATATTTCACAGGGGGGTGCAAGTGCGGGGTCAGTTTCAGCGGGACTTCATATTCGTAATAGTTCTGGGTATAATCGGAACCGATTCGTATAAAGGCGCGGAGGTCGCCGTCACGAAGCTGGGTTTCATCAACAGCCTCCGCATGGACGAATAACCGAAGGCGTTTATACTGACGCATATCAATCCGTTGATTGGTATAAGCAGCACGTGCATCACCATCTTCAAGGTCGGTGACCTTAAGTTCGATTGCCTGCTCATTCTTTTGAATCATTTGTGGATTTGACGGGTCGGTTGTCCTCACAATACCCGGAGGCAATACATAATTCACCGGGTAACGGTTACCGTTTTCCTCAATGCTGACGGCCGAAACCTCAAATTTCCCGCGGGTATATTCCGGGGTGCTCAATTGTTCGCCACCTTCAAGCAGACTGAGATTGTATTTTCTCCATTCTCCCCTTACCAGTTCGAGGGTAGCAAAACGCATGATCACCTGTTCGCCGAATCCCTTCAGGAACATCCTGATAAACCGAATCGATTTAAAATCCTGTATGCTGCCTATTACTTTCTCAGGTTCATAAATCGGAACCTTAAACTGATACCAGGTAACTGGATCTCCCTGATCGTTTTTCCCGACAATAGCATCCGTAATATAATTCCGGCCTATCTGGAAATCTTCCTTGCGCATACTGACCTTATACTGGAAATAGGCTTCCGATTCATTTAGTGTATTATCAAGGTTAATATCCTCAACATCAGGAAGGGAGGTTGATTGAGTGGGATAAGGCTCGGTAGACTGCTCGGCGGTTTGGGAGTTACCTTCGAGTCCGTTGAATTTCTTATATCTGTTGAGAATGCCTGATTGAACAGCATCATAATCCCCTCCCCGGAAATAATGGTAATCATCTCCGGACGGATCAGCCAGGAATTCCTGATATCGCTCCGAAGCCGGGTTGATTACCTGCTGGAGCGAATCGAGATACTTTGCATAGAACGATCGTTCATCATCGTCACTCAACCCGTCTAACCCCACATCCTGAAGCTTTCTGGCGTTGGGATCATTGTCGAAAGCATTGACAAAGGATTGTGTCACCGGCACCCTGCCCCATGCGGTAGTATCAACATAGTTTAAGGTATTACCCCCGCTGAGTCCGTTTTCAAAGGCTTTCCGGCCGTCTTTCAGAATATCTTCCGAAATATTACCAAGATTGAAGTAGAGTGAAGGATCCAAATCGTCGCGGGTGATTTCCTTTTTGGCATCTTCCACATAAGGATCCATCAGCCAGAACTCAAGATATTCAACGTTGGCTTCCTCGAAATCATTAGTGGACAGTTTGGCCATTAAACCACCCCACCGTGCCTGAGGAGCACGAAGGTAACCCTGGTCGTCGAGCCCGGCGGAATATTGTGAACCACCAATATCATAATTATAAGGGCCCCTTTCATTCGGATAAAAGGCCAGGTTTAACACTTGCAGATAGGACGGTATATTGTTCGGGCTCTCTTTATAAGGGAAAATCTCCTGTTGCTGTATCTCCCTGGTAAAATGGCTATTCTGCTCAACCGGATTATTTGCAATATGACTGGGCGTTGCAGAGTTGTTTCGCAGGAACAGCGGATCGATATGATACCAGGCCAGTTTGGCACGGTTGTAACCATATGCAAGATCGTTACTTAAAGAAGCCTCCGGGAATAATTCAGGCTGACCGGCAGGTGTACTGGCGAGAACCCAGGATTGACGCTGACTTAAAGTATAGCTGGTTTCACTGCCTTCAAAATCATCTATCAAGGCTTCGCCTTCCTTTGATGCACTTGAATTAATCACCCTTGAATGCCCCGGGATCAGATCTGCAAACTCCCCGCTGAAAGTTATGATCGACTTCTCCTTGGTCTGGATCAGCGGAAGCTTGTCGATAAACCGGGTTAGCCAGGGAGCCTCTTTACGATAGTTGGCATTGAATCCCCAGATGGTATTCGAAATTGGTATATTCAGGAGGTTTACTTTATTGGTCAGTGGACGTTCGCTCAGATGAAGAATCGTTCCACCCACGTTAATATCCTTGTTGAAGCGATATTCAAGGTGAGTACCCACCATGGCTTTTGATTGCAATGCAAAGGCTGATTGATCTTCCAAAGATATTTTTATCGGGGTACCTGACTCCTTAAGGCCCTGGTTGATGATCTTGACGGTTCCCATGGTGTAATCCACCGTGTAGTCGGAGTTCTCTGTCAGCTTCATCCCACCGGCGGTAACCACAACGCTCCCTTGCGAAATGTTCATGGCATTCAGACGGATTTCTGAAGAGGAAGAGGATTTGAAAAACCCCCGCATGAGGTATTTATTCTTTTCGGCCGTCTGTTTCGCAACGGTTTGAGTTTGAGTATAGAGTTCCTCAAAAACATACCGGTCCGCGATCGTCTTATTGTCCGGGTTGCCACCTTCGATTTTTTTCCGGAGATAGGATCCAAAAGGTTCCAGTATCGGGAAAATAATCCGGCCCTTGGTTGCATTGACCGTGACCTGGTCAATAAAGTCGAAAATTCCGTCGGGCTGAGGATCCAGCTGGGAATTCAGGTTATCGAGATTTAAAACACTCAGCAGAATATTCCCGTTGATAGCACCTTCAGGGATGTAGTTAATAGCATTACCGGTTTTATCGTTCTGATAAAGAATATCTAAAACAAATTCCTCCTTGTTCAGGCGGCTGGTCCCGATCGAATAAATATTCTTCATCATCAGGTTCCATGTCGGCAAGTTAGGGGTTTGGTTGGTCCCTTTCAACAGTTTAAGAATCAACGAAGGAGCATCAGAATTTTGATCCTTGTTTACCTCACCCGAGAATTCGCCAACGCGGTAAACCTGCCCGCCTACTGTATACTCATAAGCCACAGCAAGGATTTCATCTGAGCTAAGCTGCTGATTTAATGAAATATAACCCAATTTTGCATTCAGTTGATACTCCTCCGTTGACAACCGGCGTGCGTTCTCAATCTTTTCGTAATCCTGGCCACCTACAAATCCGGCGGCTGCCAATGGCGCCAGCACACTGGTTACCTGCCCGATATCCCGGATTCCGGAATAATTGGCTAAAAGATTTTCATAAAGATCATTAAGGGCATTACTCGGATAGCGCCCGGGGCCTTTATATTTTACAAAGCTGTTATTGAAGATGTTGGTACCTGTGGATGTGATTCCTTCGGCGAGGTCGATAAAGGCGACCACGTTTCGGGATTCGTTGAAATTGCTGTTTTTATTGGTAACCCAGACTTCAATGCGGTTAATATTGATCCCCGAACTAATCACCGGCATGTTTTTCAATGCCTGATCATAGGAATCCCTAAAATAATGGGAGAGAAAGAAATGTTTATTGGATTCATATTCATCCGCACGGATCTCAAATTCGTTTGCCACTCCTCCACCCTGAACATCAATAGATTGTGTTTTTCCCTGCTGTTGAGAAAAGATACTGGTAACGGTTAGCCGTCCGAATTGCATTTCGGTTTTGATCCCAAAGAGGCTCTGGCTACCGGTAATCAGAGATCCTGAGAGCGGAAGGTTCACATTGCCGGCTTCCACCTTCCGGAGTATTTCGTCGTCCTTTCCGGTATAGGCGATGCGGGTTTTATTTTCAAAATCAAAAGTAGCTTCCGTATTGTACGTGATCCCCAGTTCCAGTTTATCGCCGATCTGGCCGTTGACGTTCATCTGGATCTTGTTGTCAAAGTCGAAGGTGGTATTTTTCCTGACTTTCTCGGGCAGCGACGGGTTGTCGGTTTTATTGATCTGGATGCCAAAGATGAGTTCAGCCGAGCCCTGTGGTTTGATCGAGATCGTATTGGACCCGAAAATCCGGTCGAATGCTTCACCGCCGATATATAATTTCGGGATGAGTCCCTGCTGCGATTGGAACTGTTCTCCGCCCACGCGTTGTTTCCAGTATTCCTTTACCGAGCGGGTAAAATCATACTTCCGGTATTGCGAGGGAGTCAGGAAGTATGGATATCCAAGATCTTGATTTCCTAGCTTTTGCTGGAATTTGTAATCATTTTTATCCGGATCATAATCAATCGTTGAGGTAAGATTCTTAGGATCCTTCAGATACAACGGCGACTGTCTGGTCGACAGAGCGTACGGAAATCCTTTTGCCAGAGGAATCGGGTACCGAAGTTTAAAAAGGGTATCCCGTTTGGTGGTATCAACCGCCTGTTTAATTGGAACGGTCGGATTTTTTTGCTGTGCTATCAGGTTGCCCGGCAGTACCAATAGAAGGACCAGAACGAGATTAAGGCAGATCAATTTTTGAATCGATGGTCGATGCTGCATAGAGATTCCGGTGAAGCGATTAAAGTTTTTTCAAGGCCAGCTTGACAAGTTCTTCGGCCCCGTTTGACGGGTGTTCCCTAAGGATCTGATCGAGGACTTTGACCGATTCATTCCGGCCGAAGCCAAGCATAACCAAAGCAGATAACGCTTCATCCTTTGAGGTATTGCCCCGATCCTGCAAAATACCGCCGACTTCTTCTGTTTTTCCGATTTTATCTCTCAGATCGATGATTACCCGCTGGGCGGTTTTTAGGCCTACTCCTTTCACGCTTTTCAGCAGGATAACATTGTCGGTCTGTACGGCTCTGCGGATATCAGGTGTGGTGAGAGATGACAGCATCATGCGGGCCGTATTGGGCCCAATGCCGCTTACTGAGATCAGAAGCCTGAACATTTCCCGCTCTTCTCTGGTAGCAAATCCGAAAAGGGTATGGGAATCTTCCCTGATAACCTCCTCGGTCAGGAGCGTTGCCTGCTCCTTTCCACGAAGGGTGGCGTGGGTTTGAAGAGATATCTGGATAAGATATCCGATTCCGCCCTGTTCCAGCACGGCAATTGCCGGGGTTAGTTCGGTCAGTTTGCCTGATATATACTCATAAATGGCCATGGTACTATCAATGAAAACTATTGTGCTCCGAGAGCATTCTTTTTCAGTTCACGATTGGCTTTCCGGGATTTATAAATATCGACCGCCAAGTATATTGCCTGCCTCATGGAATCGGCGCTGGCCTTATCCAGGCCGGCGATTTCATAAGCTGTACCATGTGCAGGCGAAGTGCGGACAAATGGTAGTCCAACAGTATAATTGACACCGGAATCGAATGAAAGTGCCTTAAAGGGAGCCAGGCCCTGGTCATGGTACATGGCCAGCACGGCATCAAATTTCTGATAGAGTCCGGATCCGAAATAACCGTCAGCGGCATACGGTCCGAGTGCCATGATATTTTCCTGCCGGGCTATTTCGAGGGCCGGTTTGATGACTTCTTCCTCTTCCGTACCGAGCAATCCCTGGTCGCCCGAATGTGGATTCAGGCCCAGGACGGCAATCCGGGGGGTTCCGATATTGAAATCATGGCGCAGAGAATGATCGAGCAGCCGCAGTTTCGACAGCAGGATATCTTTTGTGATTTCTGACGGTACCTGAGCCAGAGGGATGTGACCTGTAACCACACCCACTTTCAGATAATCACTGACCATAAGCATCAGTACATCACCCGAGGCTAATTTTTCCTGAAGATACTCGGTATGGCCCGCAAAATTAAAATCCTTGCTCTGAATGGTATGTTTGTTGATAGGAGCGGTAACCAGGATATCGATCTGATATTCAACCAGATCACGAACAGCCATTTCCAATGCAATAAAGGCAGCTTCCCCGGCATATCCCGAAGCTTTACCCAGCTCAACGCGGGCATTATCATCGAGACAATTGATCAGGTTTGCCCTGCGGGGGTTGGCTTCCCTGGCGGTAGCCACACTGTTAAGGCTAAAATTCGTGATATTCAGGGCTTTGCGATGGTAGGCCAGAACCTTTGGTGAGCCATACACCACCGGGGTGCAGACATCAAGAATTCTCGGGTCCATCAACGCCTTGATAATCACTTCATATCCGATTCCGTTAATATCGCCCTGGGTAATCCCTACCCGTATTTTATGTTCATCCATATGATTGTCTTACAGTTGGTAATATTTGGTAATGAATTCAAGCAGTAATCTGACCCCGGTTCCGGTGCCTCCGATTCCCCGGTAGCTTTCGCGGGAGGTAAGGAAGGCTGTTCCGGCGATATCGATGTGTATCCATGGATAATCGGTAAACCGCTCCAGGAATTTACCGGCTGTAATGGCTCCGGCATTTCGTCCTCCAATATTTTTCATGTCGGCAATTTCCGATTCGAGCAGTTTTGCATAATCTTCCCAAAGCGGAAATCTCACCAGTCTTTCATGAACGGAAAACCCTGCCTGGATGAGCTGATCGAACGTATCATGAGGGGCCGTCCCCATAATCACAGATGCCTGAGATCCGAGTGCCACCTGTGCTGACCCGGTGAGGGTGGCGAGGTCGATGACCAGCCCTGGCTTGTATTTCCGGGCATAGCTCAAAGCATCGGCAAGAATCAACCTGCCCTCCGCATCGCAATTAAGGACTTCAACCGTGGTATTGTTATGCATCCTGATCACATCCCCCGGGGCATAGGCATTACCATCGGGCCGGTTATCGGTGGCAGGAATAAGTCCTATGGTGCGGACCGGCAAATTCATGCGTGCTAAAGCAATAAGTGTTCCGGCAACAGCCGCAGCACCGGCCATATCGCATTTCATTGCGTCCATGCTACCAGGAGTCGGTTTTATGCTTAATCCCCCCGTATCAAAAGTTACGCCTTTGCCAACGAGTATCAGCGGGGAATCATTTACTGAATTCTCGGGCTCCCAACTCAGAATAATAAACCTGGGAGGATCAATGCTTCCGCGGTTTACGGCCAGCAATCCGCCCATCCGGAGGGATTCAATCTGGATTTTATCCAGTATTTCAACCGAAAGCCCGGTTTCCTGGCAAAGCCCGGTCAGATCCTCGCCAAGCTGAGGCGCATTCAGATAAGAAACAGGTTCATTTACAAGATCGCGGGTGATCGTAACGGCATGAACCCGGGCATTTATCAGCCGGATCATGGAAGGATCACCATTGAATATCCCCAGCTGCTGAAATGAGTGCTTCTTGTCGTCCGGTTTTGAATAATATTTCAGGAACTGGTAGCTGCTGAGGGCGATTCCTTCGGCCAGGGCCTCTATCCAGCAGGCCTGACCGGTATAGTCAACAATGATCATCTCCTGCCATTTGCTGCGGCAGGCAATTTCGTGAATTTCAAATCCGCAAACCCGCCACTCCTCGAGCAGTGAATCACCCTTTTTTAATGGATCTGGTAAAACAACAATATCGCACTGGCTGAATCTGTTTAACAGGATCAGCTTCTGATTGTTATCAAGACAAAGATTGATATATTCCTTTTCGGCTGAAGGCCATTCATGAGCCCGTACCTCATCCGCATTGGCAAACACCAATATCCGGTTCTGGATCGGGATTATCTGATCGCAATTATACAGCAACATAAGAATATAACCTGTTTGAGGTCGTAAAGTTAAAAAAATCTGACCCAAACAGATGGGAGAGCCTGACAATTAGCCTAAATTGCGCGAGCAGAACACCAGGAACATGAGCAATACAAGCGATTTATCGGAAAAGGCATACAGGGGGGAATTGCTTTCGCGCGACGAAGCGATGTTTCTTTATCTGCATGCAGGCGATGGTGAATTAATGGAAACCGCTCATCAAATCCGGTTAAAACTTCATCCGGAACCCTTTGTTACCTGGATCATCGACCGGAATGTCAATATCACCAACATTTGCGTATCCTTCTGCAAATTCTGCAATTTTTGCCGGCGCAGCCAGGACGAAGATTCCTATGTCACCACGATGGACCAGTACCGCGAAAAGATCGGGTACCTGTTCAGTCTCGGTGGCCGTCAGCTCCTATTGCAAGGGGGTATGCATCCGGATTTGGGCCTGGATTATTATACATCGCTATTCAGGAACCTGAAAAATGAATACCCGGAATTACGGCTTCATGCGCTGGGGCCGCCGGAGATTGTGCATCTGGCCAGACTGGAAAAAACTGATTTTGCGACTGTATTATCCGAGTTGAGGAAGGCCGGGCTCGACTCCCTGCCGGGGGCTGGAGCGGAAATTCTGGTTGACCGCGTGCGCCGCATTGTGTCAAAAGGGAAATGCGGTACAGAGGATTGGCTTGAGGTGATGCGCATAGCACACCGTATGAATTTGCCTACTTCGGCCACCATGATGTTTGGCCATGTCGAAACCATGGAAGAACGGGTTGAACACCTTTTCCGGATCAGGGATCTCCAGGCTGAAAAACCTTCCGATAGCCTGGGATTTCTCAATTTTATTCCATGGCCGTTTATGGATGAAGGGACGGTCCTCCGGGATGAGATGAATATCCGCAATTCGGTGGATATCAGGCAATATATCCGTCTTCTTGCATTATCGAGAATAGTATTGCCCAATATCAGTCACATACAGGCTTCGTGGCTTACAGTCGGGAAATCAGCAGGGCAGGTATGCCTTCATGCCGGAGCCGATGATTTTGGTTCGGTGATGATTGAGGAAAACGTAGTATCCTCGGCAGGTGCCCAGAATAAAATGGATTCAGCCGGTATCCAGGAAGCCATCCGCGAAGCCGGATTCATCCCCCGTTTGAGAAATCAGTTGTTTGTTGGTTTAACCTGATCCGGAAAATCAATGGTTTTCAATAGACTCTCAACCTTCCGGATTGGATTTCGCTTACCGATTCTTGGTGCATATACAAACCCGAAAGCGGTTACAATACGGTTTCGCTTTTCATCCACCATGGTCCAGGAGATAAAAGGACCTCCCATATAATCAACTTTAACTTCCCACAGACCTCTCATTTCGCGTACGAAATTCCCATTTATGGTAAAGGTACGGGTGATCACCTTTACATCCGGAACTATACGCATATAAGAACCTTTCCCCGGCCCCGACGGACCAGGTACCCTTGGTTTCAGGAATTGATCAGTAAACAACTGCAAGTCTGGTAATTCCAATTGCTTTTCCGAAGTATAGGGATAGGTCCAGAGAAATACGCCCTGCGTTCCCTCAGCCGGGTCATACTGCACCCAGGCAAAATTGCCGGTATCCACTTTAGCCTCAAAACCCTTCGGAAAGCTAACCTGTATGTCATGATTACGCAAAATTTCCTCTGTAAGGGCCTGATTTTGATATTTGCGGTTATAGGCAACCTGCCGGTCAACTTCCCCGTTGCGAAGGACGTTAAGGATTATCTGACTGTTCTCATTAATGAGTGTCAATAACTGGTCACGATCGGGTGAATAGAGCCAGATTAAAATCTGTTCATCCGCCCAATAGTTCTTGAGCACTTTGATTTCGGGCTTGGTGATTTGCGAGCCGATATCAATAATCATAAGGTTCCGGGCAGGCCGGACTGTATTATTAAGCGCAGAGGGCGGCAGATGAAGTACGTTGAACATCGGCTCAGCGCCTTCCATGCCGCTTTGCGGTAAGGCAGACTCTTCCTGCGTGAGAATACCGAGCAGGGTATCGCCGACTGCTCCCTTGTAAAGGTCCTCGGCGATAATAATCAATACTTCACCTGGTTTCCCGGTACAAGGCGGCAAAACAGACTGCTGCCCGCTTTTACATGAACTGAGCCCGATGACCAGCATTGCTGTCATGGCCAACAAAATAGATTTTGTTTTCATTGTCACCTGTCTGAAGATTGATGATTTATTTTTGGAATAACCGGATGATATCGTTTCCGTTTGCGTACAGGACAAGGGCCAAAAGCAATAACATTCCAACGATCTGGGCTACTTCCATAAACCGGTCATTTGGTTTCTTCCCGGTGATCATCTCGAACGTGAGGAAGAAAACATGTCCGCCATCGAGGGCAGGAATCGGCAGAATATTTAGAACCGCCAACATGATGGACAGGAAAGCCGTCATATTCCAGAATATCTGCCAGTTCCAGATTGACGGGAAAATGTTGCCAATAGCAATAAATCCGCCAAGCGACTTATACGCTTTGGTTTCAGGATTAAAAATCAATTTAAGATCTTTCAGATAGGATGAGATGGTTTCAATTCCCTTCTTCACGCCGGCCGGAAAGGAGGCAAAAAATCCATATTTGATTTCTTTCAGTTCGAAGAAAGATTTCGGATCCTGTGGATAAACACCGATCTTACCATCTTTGGGCACAACCAGTGGAAAAGCCATCTTTTCTCCGTTCCGGTCGACATTGATTGTCACCGTATCGCCTATGTGTTTTTTGATCTCCATTACGAAGAGATCAAAATAGGCTAAATCCTGCCCATTGATTCCGATAATCCGGTCATTGACTTTTAACCCGGCATCTTTGGCCGGGGAACCGGCTATAAAATCGCGCACTACAAAAGGATAGGCATAATAGATAAAGCCCTTTTTTTCAATATATTGCCTGACAAAGTTTCCCGGCACGGCGATATTGACTATCTGGCCTCCCCGATCCACCTGAATGGATTTAGCGCCGTTGTAAACGATTTCGGGGATCACATTATGGAAATCCTCAACAGTATGGTTATCAATGGTTAAAATTTTATCACCGTGCTGGAGTCCGATGTTCAGGGCCAGTGTATCGCAGATAATACCATATTTCACATTTTGAGTTGGAAGATATTTTTCGCCCCAGGCAAACAGGATCATTGAGTAGATCATAAAGGCAAAGAGAACGTTAAAAAGAACACCACCCAGCATGATCAGCAGGCGCTGGCCGGATGGTTTCGACCGGAATTCCCAGGGTTGTGGGGGCAGTTTCATTGCTTCCTTGTCCATGGATTCATCAATCATTCCGGATATTTTAACATAACCGCCGAGAGGCAGCCAGCCAATTCCATATTCGGTATCTCCCCGTTTCATTTTAAAAAGTGAAAACCATGGATTGAAGAAGAGGTAAAATTTTTCCACCCTTGTTTTAAATATCCGTGCAAAAATAAAATGCCCAAACTCGTGGATGATTACCAGTAAAGAAAGGCTCAGTAAAAGTTGGGTGGCTTTGATCAGGATTACCATGGTAGATTCTTATTATACAAATGATAAGGCAATTGACCGGGTCTCCCGGTCTGACTCAATATATTCAGATAAACCGGCTACGGGCAAAAATGTTGCTTGCTGGAGTGTCTTTTCAATGATTCGTGTCATACCGTAGAACCCCACCCGGTCATTCAGGAAGGCTTCCACAGCAATTTCGTTGGCGGCATTCATGATACACGGCATGTTTCCGCCTTTTCGCATCACTTCCAGAGCAATAGCAAGGTTTGGAAAGCGGATGGAATCGGGTGCTTCGAAAGTCAGACATGGGTAGTCTGTGAAATTGAATCTCGGAAAAAGGCCGTTTAATCTCTTAGGGTAGCCCATTGCATAGAGGATCGGGAGCCGCATATCCGGAAGTCCGAGCTGGGCTTTTATGGATCCGTCGCAGAACTGAACGAGAGAATGGACGATGGATTGCGGATGCACGATCACATCAATCTGATCGGGTTTGAGATTGAACAGCCACCTGGCCTCGATAATCTCCAGGCCTTTATTCATAAAAGTTGCAGAGTCGATGGTGATTTTCGCGCCCATGCTCCAGGTTGGATGTTTCAGTGCCTCATGACGGGTAACTACTGTCAGGGCCGCCATATCCAGATTCCTAAACGGGCCGCCTGAAGCGGTTATATAGACTTTCTCAACTTCTGCGTGCTGTTCTCCGGTCAGGCACTGGAAAATGGCTGAATGTTCGGAATCCACGGGGAGCAGATCCACCTTATTTTCACGTGCCAGCCGTGTTACCAGCTCGCCTGCCACCACTAATGTTTCTTTATTGGCCAGAGCAATCTGTTTGCCAGCCTTTATGGCCTGAATAACAGGGATGAGTCCGGCAAAACCTACCATCGCGGCCAGAACCATATCGACCCGGTCACCCGTTACAACTTCCTCAAGGGCTTCCAGGCCTCCAAGCACTGTAATAGGCAGACCGGACAGAGCCCTCTCCACGGCATCCAGATGGTTTTGATCAGATATCACCACGATAGACGGATGAAATCGGGCAGCTTGTTCGATGAGAAGGCGATAATTCGTTTTTGCTGTAAGGACTTCTGCGGCAAATTCACCGGGATGTTGTGCGATCACCTCCAGGGTTTGTTTACCAATAGAGCCGGTTGATCCAAGGATAGCAATCCGCTTCATCATTCAAATGCAATAAAGTGTTCAGGATTAAGCGGTTTCCCAAGGTGCCATAATTCAAAATGCAGATGCGGACCGGTAGTCAGTTCGCCTGTATTTCCAACCGTAGCAATCACTTCACCTGCTTTGACACGGTCGCCCACCTTCTTAAACAACTCTTTGTTGTGTTTATAAACGGACACCAGGTTATGATTATGCTGAATCTGGATGGTAAAACCCGTTTCCGTTGTAAAGTCGGAGAGGATGACGGTTCCATCCAGAACCGCTTTGATTCCCTGATTACTGGCGGTGGCAACATCCACGCCGTAATGACCATTTGCATAATCGAAGTGAGCCATCAGCAGTCCGCGTACCGGCGGGAAAAAATAGAGCTGGTTAAGATTCCGGTTTTCGGGGGCAGTATTTTGAGGGTTCACATTAAAACGTTGTGCTTTTTCCACATTGATTCTCAGGAGAGAATCCTCGGAAGAGCGGGTATCAGAAATCTCACGGGTGGAAATCTTTGCAGCCCCCTCATCGGTGCTGTGTGTTTTCGGCTGGTCGCCATTGATAATGGTAATCAGGTTTTCGATGAATTGATCTTTGAGTGTCATCTGATAATCAAGGGAATCAACGCGAAGAGCATTCAGCCTGATATTGCGGGTCATCTCGGCTTTTGGGTACCCCGGAATCAACTGTTTGAGAGGGGTATACACAACCAGCATTACCACTATCACGGTATAGATGGTAAGCGAAACAGCGAGGGCATTAATTACGTTCATGCGCGAGAGTTTCATTTGCCATACTTCCTCGAAGGAAGTTTCGCGCATAATCACCAGCCGGTATTTACTTTTAAGTTTATGAACCAGTTTTTTCTTCTGTTCGGCCATGAGGGCGAAAATTGTTCGTTGGGGCAAAGATAGGGAAAAAAGGTTATCGGTTATCGGTTATCGGTTGTCAGTTGTCGGTTGCCGGTTGTCAGGGAGCTGACCACTTTTCGAATAACTGATAACTGACAACTGATAACTGATAACTTATTTTAATAAATTTTCCATGACCATCAGATGAATGGGAAAAAGTATTATCTTTGTGACCGCAAACAATGCGGGGTGGAGCAGTTGGTAGCTCGTTGGGCTCATAACCCAAAGGTCACAGGTTCAAGTCCTGTCCCCGCTACAAGAAAAACCCGGGTTTTACCCGGGTTTTTGCATTGTAATGCATGAATTTGCCAATTATCGGTTTTATTCGTTATTTTCTGCGCAGGTAAACTACCGCATCCGTTAAAATTTATTTTTTAACGATTTTCTCTGTCGACCGGATAGTCATCGGAATTGACATCGGTGACGGCAATTGTGGAGAATCAATCGAGATGGTTCCCGAAATAGCAGTTATCGTTTCTGCACTATTAATCAATCCTGTTGCCGGATCGAGAAGCAAAGTCCCATCCTTGGCACCGAGGAGCTCATAAGTAATATTCATCCCCTGCATCTCCATCGGAGGAGAATCCGGATCCTGGGAAATCTGTACCGACACTTTGATTTCATTAGATTCTTTGGATGATTTCATCAATTCATATTTTGCTAAAAATTTAAAGGCAATCATCTGATTGGTTTTAGATTCCACTTCCCATGGCTCTTTAGTCTGAGCTCCTCCCGCGGGGAAAGTCAGGATCAGACCTTCCATGGTTTTCTGGAAGCCTTCTGCAGTTGCAGCCGCGCCGGCTGAACCGGAAGCCATCTGCATCTGGGCACCACCCAGGTTTTCGATAATTTTATTCACCTTTTCAACAATCCCATCAGGAGCCTTGACGTCGGTAATTTTGCCGAGCGGGGATAGGGTTAAGGTATAAACTTCGTTCAAAGTAACCGCCATACTTTTGGCAAAATCAGGAACAACAGAGTCAGTGGCTGAGTTGTACTTCATGTCACCCATCGGGGTGGTTGATGACATCGCATAGGCAACCAGCGCAACATTCAATACAAAATCGCCGGCCGGTGTAACCTCAGCCACTTTAAATCCATACGTCAATGAGGTGGCAACCGTTGTGCTCTGGCTTTGTCCCATAACCTCCTGGGCAATATCCTGTGATACATTCATTTCGTACTTAAACTGATCACCGGCCTTAAGCTGGTACTGCAGTTTAACTTTCTTAGCCTCGGCTTGCATACCCATCGACAGTACCAGCACTATAACAAATAAAATTCGGGTTGTTTTCATTTTGGTTGTGATTAGTATTCGGGATTATTAGTCTGTAAAAAAACAATTTGTTACATTTCGTCGACGAAGGTCGGTTTTATTAATGATATATGAAACCCGGGATTATTTTGATCCTGCTGATATTTTCAGATAATAGCTGTACGTGGCCGCCAGGCGCCAAACCCGTAAAAATATCCGAAGAAAGATCATAACCTGTTGTATCACAAATATAAACAAGATCGTACCGGCGGTATTAACCAGAATCGATGAACGGATCAGATAGAATCCGGCAAATAATACCAATGGAAATACCAGCAGCAGCAATCCCAGGAAGTAGAATGAAAAGAAGCGCCGGAAGGCCATTTTCAGACACTTGAAAATCGTTTTAAATACTTTACGGGAGTCCTGTTCAAAAAGTCTAGATTTAACCAAATCTGCCAGAAGGAATACAAAGACCAGTAAAATCAGATGACCGCCCATAATAAAAAGGAAAGGGCACACAATCTGTTGATCCGTCAACCCCTCCCGTGATCCGGTTGTCAGAAGGTATGGAAGGTACAGGATCAGTCCGATAATCAGGTGAATAATCAGAAAATAGACAGCAAGCTTCAGATATCGCCAGAAATATTTCCGGCCGTGCTGGTGAAAAAAGGAAATGGTGAATTTGCCCCTTGGATTGGATACCCAGGAAAATATGCCTCCGCTGAGATACACCTGAAACAGCAGGAATGCAAAAATCCAGGGCATGAAAGCTTTCAGGTAAAATCCAAAGGCTTTGCCGCCATTATCCAGTAATTCCCGGATAGCGGTGGCATCGAATCCGTTCATCAGGGAATCAGGAAGTTGGCTGTTGCCGGCAGCTGAACGAATCAGGCCGTAAAACGGAATTGCAAGGAGAATGGCAATAACCAGGTAGGAAAGGTAGATCAGCAGCAGCATCCGCAAAGATTTAATGGCAGCTGAAAAACCGTATAAAAAAGATGAAATGGCTTTCATGATATTAAGGGTATTGATTATGCAAATAATGACATCGAATGAATCAGATTCTCAACAAAGAAGAGAAACCGGGCGGTCCATTTCAGCGCCGGTTTAGCTGATGGATGCACCACATAGCTATTATTGAGGAGGTTTGCATCCAGTAAAATTTTACCGGCCGGATCAATGCAGGCTGAAACCACGCGGGTCGGTTTTTCATAGACGAGGTCATAAACTTTATCCTTACCTTCCCAGTGCTCGGTAATCTGTTCACCGTTGTCAAACCTGACAGTTATTTCGACTGGTATAATACCATCCTGAAGTCGTTCCAGCTGAATGACTGATCGGTACATGCCCTCTACTTTTTCTGGTTCAATATAGGTTTTACTGCCACTCTGATCATATAATCCACCCTTTTCAAATACAGGATTAACCCGGATAGTACGGATCGCATAATCGACCGAAGCGGTACCATACAGGAATTGATCGAAGAACCAGTTCAGGTTATCGCCAAAGCGGTTTCCAAATGATTCCGTCACGACTTCATTCACAACATGCACAAAATCACGGCTTGAAGGATGCCTGAAGGCCCATCTGTCATAGTATTTTTTAAAAATCTTATCCATCGTTTCCTGCCCGATCATCCGTTCAAGGGTATTGAGCATAGTGGCGGGTTTTTGATAAACGCTTGGTCCGTAAGTATTTCTGGGAAAGTTCCATGAATTATTGAAAGTTGCCACAAGATTGGGACGGTATCCTTCCAACCAGGTGATCCGCGAGAACTCCACATCTCCGACATGAAAAAATGGAAATCCGAACATGCTTGTTTTATCGCCGTAGGCCCAATCCATGATGCGGTTTTCCCAATAGGAGTTCACTCCTTCATCGAGCCAGGGTTCTTCAAATTCATTGTTTGCCAGGATGCCCATGAAGTATGCATGCCCGAATTCATGAACAGTAACCATTTCCGGCATCCGGATCTGTTCCGGTAACATATAGAATGTCCCTGCTGTGATCAAAGTGGTATACTCCATGCCACCGGCACCCTGACCATAAGATGGCGGGTCGACAATAGTGAGATGGTTCCAGGGATACGGAACCACATGGGTTTCCAGATATTCTAATGCATATTTTACCGCTTTGATGTGGCGCTCAGCCTGGTTGAGATGTTCAGGCTGAATCATCAGTTTGATATTCACGTGTTTCCATTGGTCCTCCATCACTTTATAATCCTTTGAGGCGGTCCAGGCAAAATCAACAATATCTTCAGCGCGGTACGAGAGGGTTTGTTTTCCATCAGACTCCTGTTTGCTCATCAGTTTGCCTCCACTGCCAACAACATACTCTTCAGGCAAGGTAATATCCACCTGATAGAGGCTGTGGTTCGAATAAAACTCCGAACTGGGATGGAACTGGTGGGTATTCCATCCTCCTTTCTGAGCATATCGCATCCCGGCAGGCTCGTAAACACCGAGTTTCGGGAACCATTGGGCTACAAAGAAAAAATCCTTGCTATACCCGGTCCGGAAGCTAAGTTTGGGGAGTTTGGAAGTAAAACGGATTTTCACCGTGATGGATGAATCGGGCAAAATAGGAGTGACCAGCGGCACCGACACCACCGTCTGGTCCTTTCCATAGATATCAGGAGCAAGAGGTTTCTCATCGGGCAATATCAGTTTAGTCGGAGCCAAATCCTCATCAGGTTGAATAAATTTCAGCCGGCTGGTCAAATCTTCGCCACCACTGGTTCTTACCTCATCGATGTCGATAAAACCGTAATCGTTCTGGCCGGATTCAGCAGACCGACGCTGTGCTTTGAATGTTGACCGCGCATTTTTAAAAGCATTCAGATACAGGTGAAACTGGAGATCTTTTACAGTATCCCTCGAAGGATTTCTCCAATCCAGCACAACCTCCCCCTTCACTGTTTGGGTGACCGGGTCGAGTTCAGCTTTTATCTTGTATTGGGTAATTCTCGGGCTCAATGGAGCCGGAAGTATTTGTTGCGACAGGGCCGGAGGGCAGGCATATACATAAGCCATCGCACAGATAAGGAAAAAGCAAGGTTTCATGGTAGGTAGATTTAAGTATCGTTAAGGCTTAAAAGTAAAAAAAAACCGGCTAGGATCATTTCTTGCCGGTTTATTCTTGTGGGAGCCATGACCGGGAATCGAACCCGGAATTGCGGTTTACGAAACCGCTGTTATACCATTTAACTATCTTGGCTTAAAGAGCGCACAAAGATAGGAACGATTTTTATTTTTGCCAAGGCTCTTGTTCAGTCAACCTTAGGCTTCCATGAAGGTCAATTTCAATATAAAACAATTACGTAAAGACATTTGGGAATCCATTTCCGGTACTGAAATGGATTTCACATCAGGCAGCATTGGCCGTGCGGTTTTCCTCTTATCTGTTCCGATGGTCCTGGAAATGATTATGGAATCGATCTTCGCGATTGTCGACATTTATTTCGTTTCCAAGCTTGGTTCAGAAGCAGTTGCTACCGTTGGGATCACTGAATCCCTCATAACAATTGTGTATTCAATCGGCAGTGGCCTCGCTATGGCAACAACCGCTTTGGTAGCCCGCCGAACCGGGGAGAAGCGGCCTGAAGAGGCTTCGAAAGTTGCTTTTCAGGCCATCCTGACGGGGGTTGTGGTGTCATTTCTGATTGCCGTTCCGGGATTTTTATGGAGTTCCGACCTCATCCGTCTGATGGGCGGATCTCCTGAGATGCAGAACGATTTATCGGAATACACGCGTATAATGCTTGGATTCAATGGGATAATCATCGTTTTATTCATCATTAACGCTGTACTGAGAAGCTCGGGTGATGCAGCTATGTCGCTGAGGGTTTTGGTTATAGCCAACATCTTCAACATGGTACTTGATCCATTGCTGATATTCGGGATTGGTCCATTTCCCGAGCTGGGAATCAAGGGCGCTGCGATTGCAACGGTAACCGGACGGGGAATCGGGATTCTGTTTCAAATATTTCTGCTGTTCCGCGGAAAAAGGCGAATCCGGCTAACTCTTGCCGATATCCGGTTCGAACCGCATACTATGCTGCAGATCATCAAATTATCTCTTGGCGGTATCGGCCAGTCACTGATTGCCACCACCAGCTGGGTGGGGCTGGTGAGGATTATCGCCACCTTTGGAAGCAATGTTGTTGCAGGATATACGATTGCTATACGTATCATCATTTTTGGGTTATTGCCCTCTTGGGGAATCAGCAATGCAGCTTCCACACTGGTTGGGCAGAATCTGGGAGCTAACCAGCCCGACCGGGCGGAGCGGTCAGTATGGATGACAGCAAAAATGAATATGGTGATCCTTTCAATTATCGGATTGGTCCTGGTGCTGTTTCCCGGTACTTTTATCCGGATGTTCATACAGGACCCGAACGTTGTATTGCCTGGAATTCAAGCCCTTCGCATCATCAGTATCGGATTTCTTTTTTATGGCCTCGGAATGGTTATGATCCAGTCGTTCAATGGCGCCGGGGACACCGTGACTCCAACCAAAGTATATTTTACCTGTTTCTGGCTGATCGAAATTCCTTTGGCTTGGATCCTTTCCAAACCATTCGGCATGGGACAGACGGGGGTCTTTATTGCAATCGTAATTGCCGAATCCATCATGACCATCCTTGCTTTATATCTTTTCCGGCGGGGAAAATGGAAATTGAAAAAGGTTTAAGAAGTTTCGGTCTCAGGATTGATTATTTCCGGAAGGCGGTCAGGATCATAACCAGGCCGGTACCAACATCCATTATGCGGGCCGTAAAAGCTATTTCGATACTATCATCCTCATAGATGAATGCTCCGTGGTAACTCGATGAATTGACATCCCAGTAATTATAACCAACAACCTGAACGTTACCCGGTCCGATCCAGGCTTCCTGTTCCGGAATATCAAAAACGATGGCATTACCAGCATCTTTGACATTTGTTCCGTGAAACATCACGATGTTGCCGTCATAGAAATCCAGGACACCGGGATCCCCGGAATTTTTGGTAACCCTCATAGTACCGGTGATGTCACCAACGTTCCCCTGATCGCCAACATAAACCAGATCGGCCCCATCCTCCATGTAGATTTTGACCGTATAGCTGTATTGCCCGGTAATTTCATCACGCAAGTCGGTCTCTTCCTTGGTACAGGAGGTAAACAGAAAGGGAAGTGCTGCCATCAGGAACAGGAATCCCGGCAAGATTTTGGTTTTTAAAGTTTCCATTTCTTTTTTGGTTTGGTGAGTTTTTTAATCAGTTGGAGCCCGTTGCCACCCCCAGCTTTCTTAATTCAGTTTGATGAAGCATGATAGCCTGGCGGAGTCCGTATCTCTCTTTCAAAACGGGTGCCAATTCCCAGCCTTTCCGGATAGCTTCTTTGTCATAACTTTCTAAAACAATGTATTGGAATGTTTTACCCGTTAATCTGACTTTAACCGATTTCTGATAATTGTCGGCGATGAAGGCAATAGCGCCTGCGTCAGAACCTTCGCGGAATTCGATGGTTTCCCACCGATCCCCGAGATCTTCCACTTTGCGGTTCCATTCGTGACCCAGGGGAATTGTATCCGTCAGGATATAATTGTCCTGATCATAAACACGAAGGCTGGTATGATCGATCCAGGATTTTCCATAATAGTGCGAAATCAGCCATACATCGCCGTTTTCGTTCAGACCGATATTTAGGAAAGTACGGTTCCAGGAGGATTCAACGGTTTGGCGTGTATGTTCATAGGTACCCGGTTGCCCGGCTTCACCGGGAGTAAACCGGAAATCTTTGGAAAGTTCTGATACACGGGATTCTAACCCTTTCAGTAAGGCTTCAGAAGTATCATTCACCCCTTTGTGATAGTCAAGAGCAATTTTATTTTTTCGCCGTAGGGCCTCCCCAACAATACCATAATCCCCCTTATTCCAGACCATCATTGAATCCAGAAGCTGCATAGCCGTAAATAATTCGTGGCTGACAACCAAAGCATCCGCACGCTGGAAATCAGACCGGGCTTTCTTTTCAACACCCGAAGTGCACGAAACAGACAGGCTGATAATCAATATGCTGCCGATAAAACTAGATGGAATTCTCATATTTCACGTTTTCATCAAAAATACGCTAAATTGCCACCCATTTTTACCGATATGTTCAGTCCGATAAAGAATTTCTGCCGCATTTCCTTCTTTTTAGTGATGGTTTATTCATGCAAGGCCGACTTTAACCCAAATATAACGTCGGCACACACCCCTTTAGTGTATGGCATCATCAGTCCTCAGGACAGCATATATTACATCCGGTTAACCAAAACATTTATCGGCTCAGGTATTACGCAGGGGCCGTTTTGGTCAGAATCCCCAGACTGAAGTCTGGGGTTAATGAAGAGCCAGCGATACTTAAATCTTAAACTTCAGAATTCAGAATTCTGAATTCGAATCTATTTAACTATCATGCATTTACTAATTTTAACGTCGGTAAGCATTCCGTCACAGCGGCCTTTGACGGTAACTGGCTGGCCTTCTCTGAGTGCATCGATATCGGTTTTCTGTTTAACGACCTGAAGGCTGTCGATGGTGCAGGTAACACCCATCATCGGATCTACCAGAGTCAGTGTTACATTGCCCTTCTCATCCTTTTCCACTGATACTACATTGGATTTCAGGAGCAGAGTTTTACCTCCGAACTTTTCAGTTGCTGCTTTTTCATCGGCATTGAAAACAGAAAAGAGTGAATCGGCGGTAAGTTCGAAATCCGGTTTCATTTTTTCGATAGATTTTTCCTTACGTAAAAACCCATACCAATATACAAAGCCGGCAGCAACCAAAGCTAAAAACACTCCGATCCCGGCAAGTCGCCATAACTTCATTTTCATGACGGTTTACTTTTTGGTGGTTTACTTTTTAGGAGTATAAAGCTGATAGTTCATCTGAACGGTAACTTTCATCGATTCAGCAAAATTCTGCCTCACAACACCGGGGATTTTGATACCATAATCTTCAGGGTTGATTGAAAAAACCGGCTGTCCGACGATTTTATCTTTGTCAATGGTGAGGTCACCCGCAGCCTCAATATCTTTTGTCACACCGTGAATCGTCAATTTGCCGGCAACCTTCAACGGGTATTTCCCGGATTTTGTAAAATCAATGGTTTTCAGGTCGGCTATTTTCCCTTCGAATGAGGCTTTAGGAAATTTTTCCGACTCCATGTAGTTTTCATTGAAATGTTCCTGCATCAGGGGTTTAGCAAATTGAAATGACCTGCTGAGAACAGAAAAAACCATTTCTCCGGTAGCTATATCGAGAAAACTGGTAACCTGATCATTAACACCTTTGATATCCTCGACAGCGGTATGGGAGAAAAAATCGATATGACCGGTTTTGGTAAAGTACCTGTTTTGAGCCGTTGCGGTAAGCGAAAAGGCCAGACACAAGGTCAGCCAGACAATCCTGTTTTTCATTACTTTGTTTTAGAATTTAACGTGAAAACCCTGGAAATGTTAAATCCGAGATGAATATCGCCCTTCATCCAGGAGCCGGTGGTTTTGCCGATGAAGCCACCCTCGCGCATTCCCTGCGAATTGGTCAGCATAATCTGAAACACATGTCCGCCGGTTTCGATATCGAATCCAATTGAGAGCCATACCTTCACCCTGTCCTGTATGACAACCTGTTGTGGCGCATCCATTCTGAAAAACAGGCATTATATCCCGTTCAAAGCAGACCGTGTCGAACTGCGTCAGATTCAGCGTTTCGTTTGTACAGGAAGGGACTATTCCGGTAATTGTTAAAATAAAAACAATAAGGATCACCCCGCCTATGATGGCTTTCTTTATATTTCTGTAATTTTGACGTAAAATTAAAACATATAGCGACATCCTGAGATTAACCCGGTTATTTAAAACTTTCCCAAACTATGAAAACATTGCCTGTTCGTTTGATTTGTATGGCTATTATTCCGTTACTCATTTGTCAGATTTCAGGATGCAAAAAGCCTGGCAGCGACGGCTGGAAACCGAAAGCCGGACCGCTGATGACGCATTGGTCGGCCGATGTGGCGCCAGGGAAAACCTGGACTGAATATCCACGTCCCCAGATGCAAAGAAATAATTGGATTAACCTCAATGGGTTGTGGGATTATGCAATCGCAGATACTGCCTCCGGGACTCCATCCAGCTGGGATGGGAAAATTCTCGTGCCCTATCCGATCGAATCTGCTTTGTCAGGGGTCATGAAAAGAATTACTGCGCGCGAAAAGATCTGGTATCAGCGGATACTGAATGTTCCGGCGCATTTGAGGAGTAAACGGATTCTGCTGAATTTTGAAGCGATCGACTGGGAGGCGCATATATTCCTTGATGGTGAAGAAGTTGGCTCGCATCAGGGAGGATATGATCCTTTTACCGTGGACATTACTTCCCATGTTAAGCCTGGTGTTCAGCATAAACTGACCATATCCGTCTGGGATCCTTCAACCGAAGGATATCAGCCTGTGGGAAAGCAATTTACAAAACCGGGAGGGATATGGTACACACCCTCTTCAGGAATCTGGCAAACCGTTTGGCTCGAAAAAGTTCCGGAAACACATATTACCGACTATCAAATTACTCCGGATATTGATAAACAGGAGGTACGAATAAAAATAACCGGTGAAGAATTTTACGGCAATGACCGGGTTCAGATCAAAATATTCGACAAACAAAAACTGATCGGATTTGAGGAGGGTGAACCGGATGAGCTCCTTTTGGTTAAATTGGATGAAATGCATCTGTGGTCACCGGAAGATCCTTATCTATATGACATACAAGTGCGTATAATAAGGAAGTCGGCCGTGGTTGATCAGGTAAAGGGGTATTTCGGGATGCGAAAGATCTCAATCGGGAAAGATGAAAATGGGATAACCCGGATACTTCTGAACAACAAGTTTGTTTTCCAGAACGGTCCGCTTGATCAGGGATTCTGGCCGGATGGATTATACACAGCACCTACCGAGGAGGCAATGAAAGCGGATCTTGATTCCCTTAAAGCAATGGGATTCAATATGCTCCGCAAGCATGTGAAAGTTGAACCGCGACGGTTTTACTATTACACGGACCACATGGGATTCCTGGTTTGGCAGGATATGCCGAGCATGTATTACGAGGTGCCGGTTACTTCAGATTCATTGGCAATAGCTAAGAAAGCACGCGGGAATTTCGAAATGGAGCTGACGGAATTGATTAAGGATCATTACAATCCGCCTTCGATTATTATGTGGGTGCCGTTCAATGAAGGCTGGGGGCAATACCAGACCGAACGCATTACCGACCTGGTCAGATCGCTCGATTCTTCGCGTTTGGTCAACAGTGCGAGCGGATGGACCGACAAGGGTGTCGGGGATGTTAATGACATCCATCACTATCCCGATCCAACGGCTCCGCCAATTGAAGAGAAGCGGGCTATCGTTTTAGGGGAATTCGGGGGATTGGGGCTTTATGTGCCGGGACATGTCTGGCAAGCCGAAAACTGGGGATATGAGAAGATGCAGAATACAGATGCACTTCTTCAGAAATACGAAAATTTCTACCAGGAGCTATTCAGGCTCCGGGATGAAGGAGGATTAAGTGCCTGTGTTTATACACAAACCACTGATGTGGAAACCGAGACCAACGGGTTGATGACTTATGACCGCAACCGGGTTAAGATGGGAGCTGCAAATGTTGCCAGGGTGCTTGCGGGCAAAATTACGGCCAAATAACTTAGAGTTGACCCTTGGAATTATGCGGCTTACAAAAAACATAGTCATCGGACTACTTATGCTCATTGCGTACCATTCATACGCTTTGGGACAGAACCGCATAGATAGCCTGCGGTCAATCCTCGACAGGCATAAGGTCCCCGACAGCATTTACGTGAAGACCAGCGTTGAGCTTTGCAAGGCCATTGTTAACACGGACAATGAATTTCTGCTTCCCGAATATGCCATTAAAGGACTGGAAGCCGATAAATTGAACAGGGATATTCAATCCAAATTTGCATTATACGAATACCTGGGGAATTATTATTGGCAGGTTGGTAAGCTTAGTGAAGCGGCTGATCAATTCAATCATATGCGCCTGATCGGTGAAATATCTTCTGACACACACATTACCGCGAACAGCTTCAATGGCCTGGGAACTGTATATTATCTAATGGATGATTACGATCAGGCCCTGGAATATTACCATCAGTCCCATCAGAATTTCCGATATCTCTCCATTGTTTACGGAAACATTGCTTTAGCCTATGAGCTGCATAACAGTAAGGAGATCAGAAGGAACCTCAACCTCGCTCTTGAAGCGGCAATTAAAGCCGATGACCCGTACCAGATTACCTCAGTTTACGTAATCATGGGTGATTTGGCTTTTGAACAACACCCGAACCTGGCCGTTAAAAGCTACAGTCAAGCATTGGAACTGGCACGAAAGTCTCAAAGTTATGATAAGATCCAAAAAACTCTGAAAGAATTGTCTCTTCTATCGGAAAAAGCAGGGAAATACAAAGAAGCAATAGCCTATCTCAGGGAGATAAAGGTTTTAGACGACTCTCTCGATCTTGAACAAAGGAAATCCAGGATTCGGCAAATGGAGACTGAACATCGGGCAAACAAAAAGGAATCAGGATTGAGAATCAGATACAATCAGGATTGACTGCGCGTTTCGACAGCAATATGCTTCAGACTATCATCAGGAATCTCTTGTCCAATGCCATTAAATTTTCCCGGGAGAACAGCACCATTTTTCTATCTGCAGAAATCCATGGGAAAGAGGTGGTGGTCAAGGTCAGGGACGAAGGGGTGGGAATGAATCGCGAGCATGTTGACCGGATTTTCACAAAAGATGAGGGAATTTCGACCACCGGCACGCGAAACGAGACCGGCACCGGACTGGGATTGATGCTTTGCAAGGACTTCATCACCAGACATGGTGGAAGAATCTGGGCCGATAGTAAGCCAGGTGAAGGAACCACTGTGTTTTTCACTCTACCGGATCATGCCGGGAAGTTTTAGTTTTCCTTGTGACTCCAGATAAGGACTCCCCCGGCCTTCATCGGATTTTCCAATATTTTCCCACTGTTTTCAGGATCGGCTAAGCGGCACATCCAATCATTTTCTGAACGTATTTCGATCCTGGCAACTTTACCATTCACCAGATGGGCTGATACCAGGAAAGCACCTTCGGTGCGCAGGTTTTTAAAAGAAACCTCCTTCCATGAAGACGGGATCGCCGGGAATACCCTGATGACACCGGTATGCGACTGTATCAGCATCTCCTGTAAGCCGGAAGCAAAGGCGAAATTTCCTTCAAGGGTAAAAGGCCTGTAAAGAAATTTCGATTTACCGCTTTTGGTTTGATCGCCATTAACGTGAAAGCTGTTTGGCAGAGTGAAACAGGTAGCAAAATCCTTCAGTGCTGCAGCGGCTTTTTCACCGTCGAATGCCCGTGCATAAAGGTTTCCTAACCAGCTGTATGAATAGCCGCACCACCAATCCGGACCCTGTTTCTCGAGGTTCCGGAGTGTATTTGTGAGGATTTTCTGCTCGGCCGGGCCATCTGACCAGTCGATCACACCCAGCGGGTGCCATCCAACGAGGTGCGAGAAATGCCGGTGGCTTTCCAGATATTCCTGACCCGGGGCAAAATTCAGTCCGGTAGAATCATAAGCAAAGCCCGGCCATTCGTTCAGAATCCGGGTCCATTTTGCTGCGTCGTCGTTCTTCCCAAGCTCCTCAGCGAGTTCGGCTGCCTTATCGAAAGCAAAGCGGATCATACCAATATCGAAGTTTGTGGTCTGGCTGAACCACGCTTGAGGTGAATTATCATGAATTTCGGGCGATGAACTCAGTGGAAGCTTTCGAAGTCCGTTGGAATCCCGGACAGAAAATTCATCCAGGAATTGTGCAACTGAAGAGATATACGGATAGGCTCTTTCAGCAAGAAATTTCCGGTCAAGTGTATAGCGCCAGTGCAGGTAGAAATGCTGGGCAAGCCAGGCTGACACGGTTGGCCCGAAAGAGTATTGAATCCATCCGCCCATGGGTTCCCCCTGAAGCGTAGCAACTCCGGGAACGTTGAGTCCACCGACTCCGAAGTAATCGCGGGTATACTTTTCAGCTGCCGGTTTGATATCCCAGAGCCAGTTCAGATAGCCCTCTTCCAGATCCAGATGGTTGGCGCTATAGGCCGGCCAGTATGACAGTTGGGTATTCAGATCATTGTGAAAATCACCTTTCCATGGCGGAAGTTTACCATTATCGGCGGTCCAGACTGCCTGAAGGGAGATCGGGGGTGCATCGGCGCGGGCAGCTGATCCGAATTTATACTGTTCGAGATACCACTGTTTCTGAAGGACAGTATCGGGTACATGGATATCCGATTTAGCCCAGAACCCTTTCCACCAGACTTTATGTTCAATTAAAGCTTTATCAAAGCCAGGAGCAGCTGCCGTAACCATAGTGGCATCCGGCTGACCCTTCTGGTCGGAAAGAGAAGAAGTAACGGACCATTTGCCGGTTAGGGTACTTCCTTTGATAGCCCATTCAACAGACACAATATAATAAAACCCCGGTGCACCTTCCTGCCGGTATACCAGTTTGCCCGGCATTTCCGTAACTTTTCCCTGCGTATATCCCAGCCGTCTTAAATCCTGTCCTCCAACAACATCATTACTGTTGGCTGCTTTTTGATCCTGGTAAACCGGTGGCACCAATTTCAATGCAAATTCTCTGGGAATACCGGTAAACCGGAAATATCCGACCCGTTTTACTGCATGCACAAAAACCTGCAGTTTTACCCCATCTGGCCAGATAATATTTCCTGTTGCTTCGGCCAGATTCAGTTCGGTTTTTGCTGGTTTATCTGTACCATTCCACGAAAATTCAAGAGCTGCTCCCGGAATTTTAGTAGGCGTAACCGCATTATCGTAAGCGCGGTAATCAAACAGTTCCTGGACTTTTCCATAATCCTTTTCCAGCCATTTCTGCATGACCCATTTGAAGTTCCATTCCGGCAGACTAAGTTCCGGTACAGGCCTTAGATCCCACAGGTCAGCACGGTCAATAGAGAAACGCAGGGCTTCCCCTTTTTGCCAGATCAACGCTCCGAGCCATCCGTTGCCGAGAGGCAGGCCCTCATCCCAGGTTTTAGCAAGAGTGTTGAATTTCAGATTGTTCTTTGGTGAAGGGCCAATCGAAGAAGAACAGGCGAATACAGATAGGACAATGGAGAGTGTCAGCAGATACAAGATGATGCGTCTCATGGTTGGATGCTTTTTCAGATTATAATGCCATTTTTGTAAAGATATTGAAAAAACATTCCTCAGATGAATTCCAAAAAATTCTCAATTCCGGCGCGGATACGCAGCTTTAAATATGCTTTCCGGGGCTTGTGGTGGCTGATCCGGGAAGAACACAATTCATGGTTTTACCTTGCGATTATCGTGTTACTGATCCCGGTATGTATTCTACTACGTCTGTCTCCTATTGAATGGACTTTGATTACAATGTGCACCGGGCTTGTTTTTGCATTGGAATTAGTCAATTCAGCAATCGAACGGTTGGCAGATAAAATATCCCCCGAACACGATCCGGTTATCGGAAAAATCAAGGACCTCACTGCTGCTGCGGTGCTTATTACTGCTATTGCTGCCGCCATTGTGGGATTGATCATTTTGGTTCCCAAAGTACTCATGCTGATCAAACCATGAATTGCTGAGGCTTCCTGTATCTTTGATTATACCAAGTTTAACAGATTATGAAAAATCCTATCCGCTCAATTTTGCTGTTTTGCATTTTAACGGCCACTCCTATCGGTGTTATATCCCAGGTGATCACCCCGGCCGGGATCGACAAGCTGGTGGAAAGCACGTTGGAGACTTTTAATGTTCCGGGGATTGCAGTAACCATTGTTAAGGATGGACAGATAGTGTTTGCAAAAGGATACGGGGTGCGGTCGCTGGAGACCGGTAAAATATGATTACGATAATAACCTGTATATCGTTGCAGGTGAAATAATTGCCCGTGTTTCCGGGACCACTTGGGAGCAATTTGTGGAAAAGCGGATACTTCAACCGCTGGAGATGACAGAAAGTGCGACCTCATTCGTAAGGCTGAAGGACACCTCAAATATCATAGCCGCGCATGCATTGGTTAACGGTAAGGTTCAGGTCATTGAGCGAACAAAGGGTGAACTCATGAATGCCGCCGGAGGAATATATTCCAGCGTGAGTGATTTGAGCAAATGGGTCATGATGCAAATGAATAAAGGATCCTATGGCCCCGATAAAAAAGCACGGCTGATCAGTAAAAAGATCCAACAGGATTTGTGGACCCCGCAAACCCTCATGGGAGTTGGCACAGCCCCATCCTACAACTCTCATTTTACCGCTTATGGACTGGGATTTCGGCTGGCGGACGTGAAGGGATACCTGGAGGTTTCGCACACCGGCGGGTTAGCCGGAATGGTTACGCAGATCACGATGTATCCTGAACTGAACCTGGGAGTAACCGGCATGGATTGGGTTAAACTAATGGCTGAAAGAGAAAAAAAAGGGATAGATGATGCTGCGAAGATTACCGGTCAGGTTTGGGCGGATATTGCCAAACAGCAGGCATCCGGTACCGGTTTCAAACCCGATCCGGAACAGTATACCGGAACCTACCGGGATCCCTGGTTCGGCGATGTTTTCATCGAATTGAAAGAGGGTCGTCTGTGGTTCCGGTCGAAACGATCCCCGGGCTTAACCGGTGAGCTGATATACTACAAGGGCCAGACCTTCATCGCCAAATGGAACGACCACAGCCTGGATGCCGATGCATTTGTATTGTTCCAGACGGGCTATGACGGGAAAGCCGCCGGCATCACCGTGAAACCCATCTCCCCGCTGACGGATTTCAGCTATGACTTTCAGGATCTTGAGTTTGAACGGGTGAAGGATGGGAAATAGAAATGGAGTGGAAAGAACCAGGTATGTCGTTCCGGGTGGTATTCTCAAAAAAGAATTCTTTAACTGTTGTCCGGGATGCACCTAGCCCTTACAAACAGAGGAAATTTCAAAAAATAACGTCGGTGAAAACGTCGGTGAAAATATTGAATTTGATAAAGAGTAATAATCAAATCACGATCCCGGAAATCGCCACCATTATTGGAATTACAAAGCGATCAGTTGAAAGAAACATTGAGAAACTACAAAAAGAAAAACAACTCAGGCGCATCGGGCCTGACAAAGGCGGATACTGGAAAATAGTAAAAAGCTAGTCCAATTGCGCTGCCACAAAATCTCCCACCTCACTGGTTTTGCTTGGATTTTCCCGGTTCAGGTCCCAGGTAAGAATTTTCTGCCGGATCGATTCTTCAACTGCGGCTTCCACGGCATCGGCTTCGGCCGGGAGATTGAGCCCGGTGCGCAGCAGCATGGCTGCTGAGAGGATCGTGGCCAGGGGGTTGGCGATATTTTTCCCTGCCCCATCCGGATAGCTTCCGTGGATGGGCTCAAACAAGGGAACCCGATCGCCGATAGAAGCAGATGGTAATAATCCGATGGAGCCGCTGATCACACTGGCTTCATCGGAAAGAATATCACCGAACAGGTTTTCAGTAAGGATCACATCGAACCGTTTTGGATTGATAATGAGCTGCATAGCGGCATTATCTATGAACATGAAATCGAGTTCTACATCAGGATAATCTAAAGCCATGCGGGTGACCACCCTGCGCCACAGGCGCGAGGTTTCGAGCACATTTGCTTTGTCGACCAGTGTGACTTTCTTCCTGCGCAACCGGGCCATTTTAAAGGCAACATGTGCAATCCGTTCAATTTCCTCCACCGAATAGAGGCAGGTATCAACGGCAAGAGTTCCATTATTCCTGAGTTCCCGGGGCTCCCCGAAATAGAGTCCTCCGGTAAGTTCGCGAACCACCAGCAAGTCGGCTCCGAGAATCCGGTCTTCTTTCAGCGGGCTGAGATGCACGAGTTCGGGGTACATTTTTACCGGTCGAAGATTCGCATACAGTCCAAGCTTTTTGCGCATGGCCAGCAGCCCTTGCTCAGGCCTCACCTTAGCATCGGGATTATTATCATAAAGAGGATCACCAATGGCACCGAATAGTATCGCATCGGCTTCTGAACAGATCTGATGCGTTTCATCCGGGTATGGGTCCAATCCCTGGCGCATGGCAGCCCCGCCGATCAGTCCGTACCGGTAATAAAATCGATGGCCATAGTGAATGGCAACAGCATCAAGCACTTTCACTGCTTCGGCAATAATTTCCGGACCGATGCCATCACCCGGAAGAACCGCTATTTTGTACTCCACGATAAGATTTATTTGGTTCGATGGTTGGTTTCGTATTCCATGATCTGAGGTTTCAGTCCTGCCAGATAATCTATGAGATCGCTTCCGGTAAGCAGGCAGTGCTTACGGAAAGGATTAATATCAAACGGAACTACAGAATATGGCCGCGGGGGCACAAGGAGTTGAGCACCAAGGTCAACGGTCCACGGTTCATGAGAATTTGATTGATAGATTTCCATCAGGTCGGCCAGTTGCTCTTCGTTAACTTCGAGTGGGAGAAGGCCGTTATTGAGGGCGTTTGTGCGGAAGATATCCGCGAAACCGGATGAGATGATTACACGGAAGCCGTATTGGTAAAGGGCCCAGGCAGCATGCTCGCGTGAGGAGCCGCAGCCGAAGTTGGAGCCGGTTAGCAGGATCTGCCCCTGGCCTTCGGTTTTGTTGAGTACAAAATCAGGATCAGGAGTTCCATCCGGACGGTAACGCCAGTCGTGAAAAAGGTTTTTGCCGAATCCGGACGATTCTACTGACTTTAGAAACCGGGCGGGGATTATACGATCGGTGTCGATGTTATCTGCCTGTAGCAGAACAACTTTCGATGATATGATATTTAGAGGTTCAAAGGACATTTCTAATATGCTTAGTTTTCGAAAAAGATTGTTTCATCTAATATCCCTTTATAAAGGAAATCAACATACCGGTTTATCAGATATTGAAGACAGTGAAGATTATTGATTTTGTTGAGGGGCGCTATTTCCCGTTTATCAAATATTTCTTTAAGCCTTTTCTTCAGCTTATCATTTAAAGGAGAAAGCGCTTCAAATATGAATGATTGTTTATCTTGAATAAATTCCTGAATTGATTTATTCGTTATTGGAAACGAAAGCAATGTTTCATAAGAAAGTGTTTTTGATCTCTTTAAATATTGGAAAATCAATTCAACCAAATAAGCAGCATCTGCTGAAGTTTTGCAGGCTACTTCAATGGAACGGTTATCCGTTGTTATTAAATCGAATGAATCTTCAAAACCATAGGTCTCAAAACCTCCGGAATCATTGAATAAAGAATTCAACCGGTCTGATTTTACATTTTTAACAATAACATCCCTGGTGGTTGCCTTTATAAAATACGTGCAACTTTTCAACAATCCTTTCACCTCTTCTTTTTCAACTGAATTGAAACTATAAAGTGTAGGATCGTTCAATAGGGATGGATAAAATAACATAACCTCTCTCACGTAATTTATTTCAACAATATTTTTCTCGCAAAGATAATTCGTCAAAGAAAAAATGTTCGATTTAATAGCAGAAGCATCTTTAATTATTGATTCAGGATCAAATTCAAATCCCGCTATTTTCAGATTATAGAGCTCGGTTTTCAATTTGATATACAAATCCGCCAATCCTTTTTGTTTTATGTAGGTTTGCGTGATTTCATCAAAAAGAAAATTTTCATCATCCGTTGGAACGCTGCTGTAAATACCTCCGAGAATGATATGTATAGCGGCTTCATCTTCATTATTAAAATCAATTTTGCGTACAGGTAATTTGGATAAAGGCGTAAAATAAAATTCGCGCATATTGCCCTTCATCTTCGTATTTTTTCCATACCATTCATTCAGAAAATCAGAATTAAGAAGAGATAGAAGGTATTTCAGATTTTCCTGGGTACCTTGTTTGGGCGTAATTAATGTAATATCCGATTGCGGATATGTTTTCACGTTCTCATAAGCGAAGGTATTTTCTTTTGCCCTGCGCGAAGTAACTAACTTTTCGCTTTCAAAAATAGTTTGTTCTCTCTGCCACCAAAGATCAAACCAACGTATTTTTCCATTTTCGACTTCTCTGCGCGGATCTAAAATCCCTTCAAATTTCCTTAGATGACCTACTATTTTTTTTATTGTTTGTTCATCCTCACAACTATTAACATAAAAAACAAATTGTTTATCACTGAAATCCACAAATCCACGATGGATGTTTGAATTTTTATAAAATGATTTTACAAATTTCATTTCATCATCGGGGAGTTGTAAAGCATCCAATTGCTGTTTGTCAAAAATGAAAATAGGATCGCCCGGTTTTATATCAAATTCCTGCTGTTCGCCAGTTGGAATTTTTTTAATGTTTTCAGCAGTAACTTTATCAGCACCGGAAACGATGCCTTGGTTCACATTAAATAAATCGGTGAGAGCGACACAATTTTTGGCAAGCTTTACTGCTTTTTCACGCGAATAAATATACCAGGCGTTTTCGTCTAATTCACCTTGAGTTATTCCACTGTAATATACATCAGCAATATTTTCCTTTTTATCTTTTCCCAACTCAAAATTAACTTTATCGGGATCGGCAAACAATTCAAATTGCTTAGGGTTGGTGAGTAAATCCATCCAGCGATCATAATTGGTAATGACCCTGTTTTGCGAGTCAATGTATTTTATATCAGAGTTTACCCATTCATTTTTAAACTGAACAACTTTAATTTTATGGTTTGCACGTTCGGTTTCTATGCTGCATTTTTCAAGCACAAAAACAATATTTTCCTGTCCCTGCGCTTCCGGGAAAAGTTTGATCCCTTTGAAATCAATTATCTCAATTATTTTAGCATGTTCAAGAATATATTTTCTAAGTGTGCCTGCTCCATCAGCGGTTAGCCAATATTGAGTAGTAATGAAACCAAATTTTCCACCTTCAGTAAGTTTGCTTAATCCAAGAATAATAAAATAATACAGATAGTCGCTTTTCCCCTGGTAATAATGCTTCCAATAAGGATGGTTTTGCAACGGACGGAACATTTCCTTATGTCCTTTCTCACCGATATAAGGAGGATTGCCAACCACATAATCAAAATCATTTTTGTTTGCGGTCAGGTTAATAAATACATCTTTAAAGGTTGATGTAAATTCAGAGGTATCGAATGATACTTTCTCAGACCCCGGAATTTCTTCGTGGTTATAAATTTTAAGTAATGAGTCGGTTGTGCAAACCCGGAATGATTGCGTTTGCCGTTCTTCTTCATTTTCAATTCTTTTTACCAGTGATAATATCTGGATAATTAAATTGAGTTCAGCAAGCCTGCTTGCAAAACCGGTTAATTCAGAACCATGTAAATTATCAATGATACTTCGTTTAGCTTCCGCTTCACAGTTAAGTCCGGCGTTACGAATCCGGATAGCTGCTTCGACAAGAAAACTGCCTGAACCGCATGATGGGTCCAGTAATGTTCTATTATTTATTTTCCCTTTGATTAGTCCGAAAAAGCCAACACGGTTCAGTATAAACTCTACAATATAATGCGGTGTATAATATTGTCCCTTTTCCTTTCTCTCATCAGCATTCAGGTAATGTTCATAAAGGTCGCCAATAAGATCAAAATTGATTTCGGAAAAATTGATTTTCGATAATTCGAACAATACATTGATCAGCAGTTGCTCATCTTTGGTTATCTGAAAATTATAGGGGAATTTGTCTTCAAAGTAAGTAAACAACTCACCGGCTTTCACACGGGCATCAAGCAGTATTTCTTTAAACGTCATGCTGAATGGAGGCTCAAGTTTCTTTTTAAAGCCTCCGTTATAAAGGTTTTTGGGGATAAGATCATTGTCTTCAAAAATCCGGATAAGAATAAACCTGAGCAAAATAACGTAGCTTATTTGTTTAACTAATTCTTCGGCAGCAATCGAATATTTGTCCGTTTCTTCAC
>Ga0265292_1000423_pt1 | contig 62372 bp, 58 predicted proteins | sample Munlanlewell296A_FD_189080 | JGI IMG/M metagenome (GOLD analysis project Ga0265292, IMG submission 189080) | Leachate microbial communities from a municipal landfill in Southern Ontario, Canada - Leachate well 296A | ecosystem: Engineered > Solid waste > Landfill > Unclassified | place: Canada...
GCGATGGACTATTTGCTCATATGAAACAAAAAATCCTAATACACCGTGGAATTTCTAAAAAACGCAGGAAACAAATGATTGATTATTTCTTGGAAAATTTCTAGCAGACCGTTTTTACCTATATCCCAAGAAAATCCTTTTTTCTCATAAATTTTGCGCTTAGAAATTTCCGGCAATAATCCCATAAATTTTCTTCTCCAAAATATTGCTCTTTTGCCATAAATTCTGGCCATCCTATAAAGTTCGTTGTCTGAAAAACGAACGGCGACAGTTGATCCTGGATTCTCTGTAATTTGGGTTGTTTTGGGGAGTAAGTTAGTTTCCATAAATCATTGTTAATATGCCCAAATCCTAGCACAAAATCTGCCCATTTTACAGGTTAAAACCACCATTTCTGCTAGACAAATTCCCAGGTGAGTGCGTGCTCACCTTTCGACACCGATTAATGCACTTTTTGCCATAAATAATGCACGTCTCGCGCCACGAAGTAGCCCCAGCACATTTACTCACGTCCCAAACAACTCAGCCTCGGCACATCCACTCTTTACTCATATTTCAAAAATCCAATTAGTATGCCATAATCCGCTCAGCACTTCGTCGTCAAAAGCCACTAGCCAACGCACAAAGCCCGCAAAGTGCCACCGCTCAACCCACGTTCCACCGCTCAACCCACGTTCCACCGTTCGATCCATGCGCCACCATTCACACCTATCCTTCACCGCCCAAAAGCCATGAAAAAGAAATCCATGAAGAAACGAAACGTAATTATACTCGCAACAATTGCAACAGTTTTTTTACTGCAATTATTGATTTCAAATTATGGCCCGCAAAAAATAATCAATGTGCATGAATCAATTGAATCCAAAGAAAACGTGATCCAGCTCCAAGACGCGATGAAAAAAACAGGCATCTCAAAAATCGTGCTCAGCGGAATTCCGGAGGACATTTTATATTTTGATGGAACCGTGCAAAGTCTTGCAGACAGCAAAAATAACAACGCGATAATCGAACAAGTTATTAAGGAATATCCAAACCAGTTTGATTACATTTGCACAATCGACCCCAACGATGTTAACAGATTGGAATTGTTGGAAACGTGCATCCAAAATGGAGCCGTTGGCGTAAAACTTTACAATGGTTATAGCTATTCTCACACCGCGCCAATTGATGATTCCGTACTTAATGATTTTTACGCAAAAATAGCGGAAGAAAATAAAATCCTTTTATTACCGGTCAACACCAGCGAGTACACAAATGAGCTTACAAACATACTCATTTTGAATCCAACTTTGAAGGTGATTTGTCCACATTATTGTCTATCTTCAAAAAATCTGCCACGCTTAACCGAGCTTATGGATGCGCACAAAAACCTATATGTAGACACAAGTTTTGGTTCGCTCGATTTGGCAATTGAAGGCTTTGACACAATCACCAAAAACCCTGAAGAATTCACAGCGTTTTTTGACCAATTCGCAGATAGAATTCTTTTTGGAACGGACAATGTTATAACAACTTACGAGAACAAAGACAGCGAGTTTATTACGAGCCTATACCAAACTTATTTAGACGTATACAAAGGTCTAGCCCTGCCAAATAGCATCACAAAAAAAGTCTTCTGGCAAAACTGGCAGGACTTGGTAAAATAAGCGCACACCTTAACCAAATAACATGGGATATATAATTCTGTTTGCGGTAGCAGTAGTACTTTTGGTGAGCATCCGCCAAGTCAATCAATATGAGCGCGGAGTCAAATTCACATTCGGTAAATTTACAAAAATGGTGAACCCCGGCTGGAGGATTGTACTCCCGGTTTTTCAATCAATGAGCAAAGTTGATTTGCGTTTAAGAACTGTGGAAGTACCAACACAGGAGTGTTTAACAAAAGACAATATTTCCGTTGGCGTAACGGCCGTGCTGTTTTTTAAGGTTAACGACGCCAGCAAAGCAGTCCTAAATATTGAGAATTTTTACTATGCAACCTCACAACTTGCGCAAACCACAATGCGTAACGTGGTTGGAGAAGTGGCACTTGATGATCTTCTTTCTCAACGCGAACAATTATCGGAAAAAATCAAAAACATAGTGGACAAAACTATTCAGGAATGGGGAGTTACGGTTGAGAACGTTGAACTTAAAGACATTTTGATTCCGGATGACATGAAACGCACAATCGGTAAACAAGCCGAGGCTGAACGCGAACGCAGAGCTATGATTGTTAAATCTGAGGGAGAAGTAAGTGCGGCAAAAAACATTCAAGAAGCTGCAAGATTACTTAATGGCGAACCTGGTGGCTTGCATTTGCGCACTCTTGAAGCAATCAACGATATATCTTCCGACGCATCAAATACCACAGTTTGGATGGTGCCGATTGAAGTTTTGCGCGCCGTTGAAGGATTAAAAGAATTTATTGATAAAAAAAGCAAATAAATGTTGCGGAAATTCAAAATTTTAGGGCATCCGCTACGCTTCTGTTTAACGACTCCGGTTATGAACAGCGCCAGCCTTGAGCTTGGCTTGGATTTAAGTTTTGAAACGGTGGATTTGCCCCCGGAAGACCTGCCGAATGTAATGGCGACACTAAAAGCAGGGGAGCTTGCCGGGGTGATTACAACCATGCCATTTAAAACTCCTTCCATAGCTTTTTTGGACGATTCTTCCTCCGAGGTAAAAGAAATCAATGCAGTAAATTTGATTTTGAACGAGGATGGCAATCTTTATGGACATAACACGGATTGGATTGGAGCCGTTGGAGCACTAAAAACCGTTATGCCAAATTTAGAAGGCAAAAAGATTTTGATTCTTGGCGCAGGAGGGGCGGCACGTGCAGCAACCTATGGATTCAAAAAAGAGGGCGCAACCATAACTCTTTGGAATCGTACCCCGGAAAAGGCCCAAGAATGTGCAAAGAGGATGGGCGTAAATTGGATAGAAGACCTAAATGAATTAAAAGAAAAACCCGAGGTGATTGTTAATGCAACCGCAGTAAGCAATTTTGATAGACAAAAAACTTTGATTCCATTTGCCTTGTGGGAAAATGTTGAAGTTGCCATGGATGCGGTTTACGGCAAAACCAGCCTCTTTTTGGAGGAAGCAAAAGCCACTCGCGTTAAAAACATTATCTCCGGTGAGCTTTGGTTTTTAAAACAAGTATTTACTATTTTTGAGATAATAACCGGCAAAAAAGCTCCGGAAGATTTTATGACGCGCCTCACTAACGATGCAAAAGAAATCGCAAAAAACTAAATATCAGAGAAAGCTTCTTCGTTTATCACAATCTCCCAAGTAAATAAAATCACAGCAAACACAATAAATACATCTGCTAAATTGAATGTTGGCCACCAATAAACTTTTATAAAATCAATAACTGCGCCAATCCGCATGCGGTCGATTAAATTGCCAAGCGCGCCGGCGAGCAGTAGCGCAAGCCCCAAAAGGTGCGTGCGGTCTTGCCATAATTTGTTTTTAATTACCACAAAAACCCCAAGCCCAAGCACAAGGAAGGTAATTAGATAAATTATATAAATTGGCAGATCAAACCCAAAGACCATTCCATCGTTGTAGGTGAGGGAAAATCCAAAGTCCTGCACGTTCTTTGTATCCAAAAAGCTAAGCGCCCAAGCTTTTGTAAGCTGATCAAGACCCAAAAACACCACAAAAAGTGGTGCAAAGAACTTCCACAGCGTATCGAGTTTTTTGGCTTCCTTTTGCATAATAATCAAAATTTAAAGCACCCAGTCTTTTTTTGCAATCCCTCCTCGTTGCTAAAACCCCCATTTTTTGGTATAATTACAAGATTTAAAAAATACGTATGGCAACAAAACTGAAAATAGGAGAAGATCCGGACGAAATCGACGGGAGTTTTGAGATTGCAGACGACGATAGCGTAAGTGCAGGAGGCACTATCAAGTCGGAGAATAGCCTCCTTCCTTCGACCGATTTTAAAATAATAGACGGGGAAGTGCAAATACAAGCGTTGGGAGGTAAATGGATAGAGGCGAGGACTCGCTTCGATGCCAGATTCTTTTACCAAAGAGTTATTGCAATACTAAAAAAAGAACATCCAGAATATATTTTTTCCGAAAAAGACGGCAAAATATATGCCAAAAATAAACAAGCTTCAGATGAAGACAATGATGATGCATCGGACTTAGCAACTCAACTAGCAGGCACAGCAAGCAGTGCATTAAAGGTATTAGACTCTGGCGCAACGCCAGATGATGAGCCACCGCTAGAAGTGACATTAGATCAATTGCCAGATGACGAGTTAGAACCCTCAGATAATCTCGACAATTCTGAAGGGGAAATTGCTAGCAACAGACCTACTACAGTGGAAGAAGCACTCGCAAACCTCTTTAAAGAACAGAATTTAAGCAAGGCGGTTGATGCGACGACAATAGGTGTCAGGGCCTTAGGTGAAAGAGCCAAAAGAACTTGGGATGCAACAAAAAACACTAGAGAAGAAACTTTGGATGCCACGCGAAAAACAGCAAAGGGGGCAAAAGCAAAACTAAATAAATACTTAGACGAAGGTACAATCAAAAAGACAATAAATAAAACAGCCCTAGGCATCGGCACAGGAGCAGTAATTGGGCTTGGACTCGGGGCTTACGGGACACTACGCTTTGTTGGAGGGGCTTGGGAGCTTACAAAAAATGAAGCTAAAGCAATCAAAAAAACAGGTTGGCCAGTATTAAAAGACGTGGCAAAAACAGTTGCTTGGCATCCATTACGTGGAGTGGGCAGAATTGTTGCAACACCACTTTCACGAGGAGTTCAAGGATTTAAAGCCGGGCTCAATTATCCTGCAAAACCAAACAAATCAGTAGGAAAAGGATTTTTTGGCAAGCCTTGGGCGGGGATGAAGAATCTAACAAAAGGCGCTTGGTACAGGGCAAAACAATTAGGTTCAGTTCCGGCCGGACTTGTAATGGGCGGGCTTGGAGCCGTTGAAGGAGTCGCAAATTTTGCAATAAAAGATGTAGTTGGCTTGAACAAAGGAAGCGCTGAATTGATCAGCGATGGATGGAAATATGGGAAATCTCTTGGGCCAAATAGCCAAAAACCAGAAATCAGCAAATATGGTGTTGAAGCCGGTCTTGCGGGAACAATTTGGGACACTTTGAAGTTTGGTAAAGGCATTGCTTGGGACGGTCCAAAAAACTGGATAGTCGGCGAACCAAAACTAGACGCCGAAGGCAAAACACTTGAAGCAAAACTCGGTGAAGATGGAAAGCCTATCGAGGCGAAAGAAAAAACACCGGGACTCTTAAAGAAGATATGGAATTTGTTTGGTGGTAAAAAAGAAATCGGGGACGTTCTTCGCATAAAAGATGTTTGGAAGGAAATCAATAAAGATGGTCAACCATTAACAGCAGACGGACTCGGCAACCTTACAGACGCAGTAGTCAACTACTTGAATTTGGAAAGCTTAAGCCCAGTCGCCGCTTTTACAGGGCTTGGCGTAAAATATCTAGCAAACAAATTCTTGCCAAATGAAATTGAAGGGACGAATATCGATTATTCTAAATTTGGGGAATTGCTTGGCAACATGAAGGGCAAATCCATTAACGGATTTGTAAAATCATTTGATGTATCTAAATTAACAAGTAACTTCAGATATCTATTAAGTGACAAACTTCTTGAACAAGGAATAAAGACCGACGAAGGCAAAATGGCAATTAAGGCTCAACTAAAAGCATTCTTCAATGATGAAGGGCCATTGGATTTGGCAACAGTAAAGACTCACTTAGACGTATTTATTGCTAAGCTTACGGACGCAAAAAATCTCAATCCAAAATTGGCAACTGACGCCACTGCAATTGTAGCAATACTTAACGGCATAAGAGGAAACTTATCCAAAGATGGCGTGCTAAATGAAGTCTACTTTGGGGTAAAAGAAACAAAATTTGATTTTGATTATGATAACTTCGGAGATCAAGCTTACGAGCGCATGCCAGATAAGAAAGCTGCTCTTAAAGGGTTTGACGTAGGGGCATTCAGAGATCAATTTACTTATTTGTTGAAAAAGGGAGAGATTGAAGAAAGCCTTACTTCGGAAGAGGGAAGAAATGAACTTAAAAAATTACTTGCAACACTCTTTAACTTGCAAAGCGATAAATTAAATAAAGTCTCTTTGAAAAAACGCAAAACAAATTTGATAGGGAAATTTGGTACAGAAAAAAGTGCCAAAGAAATGGGTCTTGAGAAAGAATACAAAGAACTGGATAAAGCATTAGAAGAGATAGTAACGGTGGTTGAAGAATTTGTTGAACAAATATACGCCGATAAAATCAATTACAATGCATTTGGAGCAAGTATGTCTACTGTAAATACTAAGGAGCGTATGGGCTTCTTCTTGAGATCATACAATTCCAAATTATTTAGAGAAACATTCGACTTGATTATTGATGAAGGAGCATTAGAAGAGCTTAAAACTAATCCGAGTTTAAGGAAAACAGCACAAAATCAAACCAGGATGTTGGTGCGTCAAGAACCACAAAATGGGCACGTAAGATTACAAGAATTTAAAAATACACTCGAAGGATACATAAAGTTACTCGAAGAAATGCAGAAAGATGCAACACAATTCAGTGGATTAAGCGAAATGGTTCGCGCAAACCACACGGCAATGCTAGCTGATCTAAGATCAATACAAACATTCGTAACAGATGCAAATTTCAAAATAATTAATACTAATGAACTCGGGCTTGACTACGATAATTTTGGGGAACAGCTAATGGATGCTATAGATGACAGGAAAGAATTTAGTGAGTTCCTAAGCAAATTTAGTACAAAAGATTTTGTTGCTAATTTTGGAGCTATATTGCGGTTAAATGACGCCACAACGCTAACGGAAGGACAAAAGGCACAACTACAAGAAAAGATTGCATCTCTATTCAATGCAAGACTTGTTGACGCGAGTGGGATGGGCACAAGCATCTCAACAATGATAGATAGCCTCGATAACGAACTGGGTAAAAATACAGTAGCCTCAAAACTTAAGAGCAAAGGGAAACAAATTGTAAGCGCATTGAAGACGATACAAACAAAATCAGTTCAAATATTCGGCGTACAAAGCGAAGCGCAAACACCTCCTGTACAAGCACCTCAAAAGAATGTAGGGTAAGCAACCAATCATTGGTGCTTATCTATGAGAGATGATTTAGGAGAAAGATATTTTGAAGAATTAATCTATGGGACTCCCATCTATAGTTTTGGCAAAACGCCAGATGGTAGGATCGTAGGTGAGCTTTCGAAGGCTAGAAAAGAAGAAAACATAAGACATAGTGACTTGATGCGTGTGCAAGGAAGTTTGGCAAATGCATTAAAAGATATACACGGAGGTAGGGATGTTGTGCCTAGAGATCAATTCCAAACAAGGGAAGCAGTAAATTTATTGGCCACAACAAGCAATCAAATAGGATCGCTTAGTGGACAATTTGGACATCTTTTGGATGAAACAAGATTATTAGCAGAGATAACAAACAACGGCTTATCGGGTTTGGGGAATAAAATGGATAGTTTAGGCGGGAGAATGGAAGATGTTAGAGATGCAGTCATTGGCGTTGGCAAAGACACTATTACAGGGATAAATGGCCTCAGAGATGACGTGCGTAATGTGGGTAAAGATGCAAAAGGGCCGAGTAGAGGAATCGAAAAGATGGATGATTTAGTGCTGAATCCAGAGATTCTGTGCGAAGCAATAGCAGCTCATAAAAATGGGATACTTAATGAAAAAGGCAGACGCGAACTCCAAGATTTTGTCGATCGTAAACTTGGAAGTCCAGAAGCGGGAAACCATATCAGTGGGGTGATTTACGGGGACACGGAAGAGGCAAGGAAAACAGGAAAAATGAGAACGACAGATATGCTTGCAATGATAAGAAAAATTGAAAGATTATTCCTACACCCAAGCGATTTAATTAAAGGCGACTCAATGCAAGAAGAAGCGCTAATAACATTAGGTGCGATTGCTCAGATCGACGAAGAAGAAAGATTTAAGCATCAAGCGGTTTCACGATTTATACAAAATTGCATTACGGTATTTAATATTTTCAAAAAGGCAAAAAACATTCCAATAAGCCAAGAATTTTTAGTGGACCTTGTGAATAATCATTTGGTGCCAGAGGCAGTGGCATTTGACGTCAAAAGGACTACAAGACAGTCCAGAATGGATGGCTCTGCAGTAGACAGAAATTTTAATTTGATGGAATTACTTGAGCAGGGAGACAGAAGAGAAGCACAAGGAGTAAGAGCGGAGATTCAAAGAGGAGAGATGACAACCGAACTAAGGAAACAAACGTCAATAAGCAGTGCTATTGGGATAACTCAAATTGCACAAGGTAAAGAATCAAGCATGCAAAGAGAACAAATGTTAGAGAGTTTACAGCACGTCGTAGAAATTTTAGTAGCAAGTAGTGGACAACTAATAGACATAAGAGAATTAGCAAAGCAACTTATCGATATACTTGATGCAGGTTTTTCTGAAGTAGCACAAGTATTGGGGACGGGTTTTGCGATGCAAAAAGTAGGACAAGCTGAAATAGCACGAGAGGTCATGCGCTCTAGGGACGAATCAACGCACGTGATGAGGCAAAGTGCAACAGAGATTGGGGATAAACTTGATTTAGGCTTTGCAATGCAAAGAGAGGCTCTTACCGAAATAGCACAAGAAATAGCGATTTCAAGAGTCGAAATTTTGATGCAACTGGGAAAAGTAGAACAAACAATTAGAAGTATAGGGGTTGGGATACAGACGGCATTGAATGCAGGGAATAGAAACTTGGAAAGGTTAGTACAACTGACTGAGGGAAGCTTATCTAACGTTGCTGTACAACGTGGCAAACAAGGATGGACATTTCTACAAGTCGCGGAAATAGAAAGTGATTATCAAGAAGCATTAAGGCTGTTTGAAGAGGGTATAAAAGAAGATCCAACTATCGTTGTAAATCAATATGGCGCTGCCATAGCACAAGAGGCTTTAGGGGATGAAGAGGGGGCCTTGAGTAGATATAGAAATACAGGAAGATTAGCAAAATCCGATGACGTGATAATCGAAGCATACTTGAAATATGCCACTATCAGACTGAAAAGAGGAGAGCCGTTGGAGGCTCAAGAAAGTTTAAAAAAAGTATTAGAAAAAGACCCTTATAATATGGAAGCAAGATTTATGTTAGCAAAAAGTTTTGCTTTAACAGGCTTCGAAGAAGAAGCATTACAAATACTTATTAAGTTGATTGAAAGAGACGAAGGAATTTTAAATGAAATAAAATTAGAACCAGCATTCAGCAAAATATTGCCAAAAATTATTGAAATGCTTCGAGGAACTGAAGGAGCACGGGCTGGTATAGATTTAGAATCGATTACTTCGGATCTAAAACAGGCAATAGACGATCATGATTTAGAAAAATGTCTAGAAATTATGCAATTTGGTTTTGAAAATTGTCCAGGACTAGTGTTAAGCAAAAAATGGCTTACCAACATACCAGAGGGCATACGTTTACAACTTGTTGAAATTGTAACAAAAATAATACAAAACAAACCAGAATTTTATAGCGCAGAGGCTTGGTATGCTATTGCATTCATTGCACTTAGATTAGGCGTTATGAGTGAAGACATTCGTTTAGCATTTAGAGAAGGAGCAAAGATGGATATAGATTACAACATGAGAGATTACAAAACAGTTAAACAAACATTAAGGAGAATCGATCCAGAAAAAGTTGACGCATTACTATACACATTACAATCTAAAAAATAATTAAATATGAAGACAAATAATTATCCAGACTCAGCAGAATTAAAAATCAACCGTGAGGAGAGATTGTCTGATGAATTGATGGGGATAGAACTTGGTGTGAAAATAGTTGATGCAAAAGGTGAACCGGTACAAGGATGGCCATTTAGCGTAAACAGTCCAACACAATTATTGGTTAAAGGCATAACAAACGAAAGTGGAGAATATAGTGGGCGGAAATTAGTACAAGTAGCAAGAGATACAAATTTAAGAGTGTTCTTAGTACTAACAGACTCAACGGCAACAGATTGGAAATGGGTACCAAAAAAAGAAGAAATAGGACATGATAAAATCGCAGAACAAGATGAATATCCGGAACAGTATGTAGTAAGTGGCCAGTACGGCGATTGGGGTGGTTATAAAAATATCCCCCTAGGGATAGTAAATGCCACAAATGAGGGAGATGATTTGTTCCTACAAAGACTATTGGCATACAATCCAGCCAGATTTAGAATGGAACATTTGGTGTTAATGGACGGAGGCGTATTTGATGCCGAATTAAATATAATAGTACCTGATGATGGACATCACCCAATTTTAATAGCTTTAGCACAATTTATTTTAGGCGAAGACATTGTCAACATAGGGAAGATGGGGAATATGGTAAATATGGTAAATGACCGTAGCTTCAATAAAAAGAAACTCGACTCTATCGTTGATAGTTGGATAGCAATGTTAAAATCAAGAGCACTCACAGATGGCAATGCAAAGGTAAAATTGATTTGCTTATGTAAAGACATAGAAAGCGTGAAAATAACATTGACCGCTGAGCGTATAGAAAAAATAAGAAGATTGGCAAAAGCAAAATAAGAAACAAGAAGCCCCTTCCTTCGCCCCCACTCTTTGCGCTAAACTAGCGTAGCCACAAAAACCGGCTAACAATGTTTAAGCAAAGAAAATACGATACGGTACTTTTGATTGCGGTGCTTGCACTCGTAGTTATTGGAATTGTGATGATTACGTCGATTGGGGTGCCAAAATCCATTCGCATTTCGGCGCCGGATTTAAAATATGCGGATTGCGCAGATACGGCGGTGGATTGCTATTTGATCCTCAAAAAACATCTAATTCGTGCACTTATTGGTCTTATTGCCATGCTGGTTGGCTGGAAAATGCCGGCAAAAATATGGAAGACTCTATCACCGATTTTTTATGTTTTTGGAGTTGGGTTACTGATTTACGTACTATTTGGTGGAGACGCAAACAACACATTCGCAAAAAGTTGGATCAATCTGCCTGCACTACCGTTTGTGGATTCAATACAGCCATCGGAAATCGCAAAACTTGGGCTTATTTTTTATTTGAGTTATTTTTTGTCCGAGAAAATTTCTTACGAAAAACTGCAACTTTGGCAAGAAGGATTCTTAAAATTCGCAATAATAGCAGGCTTAATTGTTGGTCCAATTGTTTTTCAACCGGATATTGGATCAGCCATGGTGGTTTCTGCGATTGCGGTGACAATTTATTTTTTATCGGGAGCCAGCTTAAAACATTTTGCAGTTGGAGCTATTTTTGTAGTGATGGCATCTAGTATTATTTTGGGCGTATCTGGGCACTCACGGGAAAGAGTTGTTAATTTTATAAGCCCACCGGAAGATTGCAGTACGGACCCGGCATGTTGGCAAACTCGCCAGGCAAATATATCCATAGGTAGCGGAGGATTTTGGGGGAAGGGACTAACTCAAGGCATACAAAAACAATTTTATTTGCCACAAGCGGTGGATGATTTTGTATTTGCGGCATCCTCGGAAGAACTTGGATTTTTGCGCATGGCCATAATAGTTTTGCTTTATGCCACGATTGCTTTCCATGGATTTAAAATCGCCTCGCACGCGCCAAATAAATTTTCCATGCTGGTTGCCGGGGGTATAAGCGCATGGATTTCGGTGCAGGCATTTGTTAATATCATGGTAAATACCGCGCTATTTCCAATCACAGGGGTTACGCTCCCATTTATGAGTTATGGAGGGTCCTCAATGGTAATGACATTGTTCGCAATAGGGATACTGCTAAACATCTCACAAAACACAACGCATTATGAATATTCTTCTAACGGGCGGAGGGACAGCAGGTCACGTGATACCGGCTCTCGCTATAGCGGACGCTATCAACGCATTTAATAAAAGTGCAAAGATTTTTTACATAGGGTCATATAACGGAATAGAAAAGACTCTTGTAAAAAATGCCGGCATAAAATATGTTGGAATAAGCACCGGTAAATTTAGACGATATTTTGACGTGCAAAATCTTTTTGATTTGCTAAGAATTCCATGGGGAATAATTCAGGCTTTTTGGGTCCTTTGGGATATAAAACCAAAAGTGATTTTTAGTAAGGGTGGATTTGTTGGCTTGCCAGTTGTAATTGCAGGATGGCTACACAAAATACCTGTTGTAATTCACGATTCCGATTCAATTCCGGGGCTTGCTACAAAATTAAGCGCACCGTTTGCAAAAAAGATTTTGCTGGCTTTTGAAACCGCGGAAGCAGATCTCTACGCATACCGCAAAAAAATTGAAGTGGTTGGTAATCCAATCAGGCTTTCTTTGTTTGAAGGCAAGCGCGCACGTGGGATTAAAATGACAGGGTTTGACGGCAAAAGACCTGTACTTCTTGTTATGGGAGGAAGTAGCGGAGCTCAGCAATTAAATATTTTGGTGCAAAAAGAAAAAGAAAATTTAACGCGCGATTTTGATATAATTCATTTAAGTGGTACCGGAAAAGGTAGTGTAAAAAAGGAAAAACATTATGTGGAATTTCCATACGTTGAAGACGGAATGAGGGATTTATACGCAATCACAAATCTTGCACTCACTCGCGCGGGAGCAAATACAATTGCGGAGCTAAATGCCCTGCAAATTCCTGCACTTTTATACCCACTTGGTACACATGCAAGCCGTGGCGACCAAATGGCAAATGCTCAAATAATGGCGGAAGAAAGCTCACTTTTTATGATAGCTGATGAGGACAAAGACCCTCTCAATCAACTACTTTTATTGCCGGCACGTTCAAATAAAATTTTGGGAGACGGAGTCACTCAAAAAGTTGCATTAATTTTACTTTCATACGTATGAAAATCGGATTCCAAGGCTGGTTCCTGGACAAACCCTACACAGGTATAGGGCAACATTGTATTGGCCTTTTGGATGCACTCAAAAAAGAACACACAGAGCTTTTAATCGTTACGCCAAAGCAAATAAAGGTCAAAAAATGGCTTATATTTGAAGGCCTAAAAAAATGGTACTGGGAGCGCATTCAAGTGCCAGCTTTCTTTGCAAATAAGGATTTGGATTGGGAATATTATCCATACCCGTCTCCACTTCCAAAAACATCTTTGCATTTGCGCGCAATGACTGTGCACGATCTTATTTTGTGGAAAGATAAACGTTACTTTGGCGGAAAAATTAAGACTTTTTATCACAAAGAAGCACGCAGAAGTCTTGTGTATGTTGACCACATTTTTACGGTGTCAAAAACCACGCATGATTTGCTTGGAATCCCCTCAGCAACAATTTTAAAAAATGCTGTTCCGGAATTGCCAAAAAAAATCATAAAAAATCCAAAATATAATAACGCACTTATTTATTTGGGAGGTTACGATATTCGCAAAAATGTGCAAGGTCTAATCCACGCATTTGAAAAAGCAAAAAAACATCTTCCGTTTTTAAATCTGGTTTTGATTGGGGCTCCACATCATAAATCAAAATATTATCCAACTTTGCCGGAGGCGGAAGGTATTATAAATTTAGGCTCAATTTCAGATGAAAAAGTTTATAACACGCTCGCATCCGGTTTTGCATTTGTGCATTATTCCGACCAAGAGGGGTTCAACATACCTTTACTGCAAGCGATGAGCGTTGGCCTACCGGCAATTGTGCCGAACATTCCAATAAATCGTGAAATATCAGAATCTTCAGCCTTATTTTTTGATCTATCTGCAAAAGATCCATTTTCTGCTAAACTCAAAATGTTGACGGACCCGCAAAAGAGAAAGGAGATGATATCTATGCAGAAAAAAGTGGCGAATAAATTTACTTGGAAGAAAACCGCAAAAACATTCTTAAAAGCTTTAAGACCATGCAAATAGATTATTCAAAAAAACATTTCCCGGGCCAAAAAACCGGTGAAGTGGTAAAACTCCTGATTAGAAAACATTGGATAATGGATTTTAAAATAGGATCAATTCTACTTTTGATTGGGATAATTCCATTTTTAGTGGGCATACTTGCCGGAGACTTAATTTGGCTGAACGCAGAGGCGAATTATTTTTGGGCTTTTGCTCTTTTTGGCATTCTATACACACTTTTTATGCTGTTGATCATCTACATTAAATGGCTCAATGAAGAGCTGGATATAATAATAATTACGGATAAACGCATAATCTCACACGAACAAATCGACCTTTTTCATAGGCAAATCTCAGAAACCGCGGTTGAAGACGTGCAGGACGTAAAAGGTATAGAAAATGGACTTCTTGCAAGTATTTTCCATTACGGGGTTTTAGAGATAAAGACCTCCTCCAAGGATGTTTTTTTTACCATGAAGCACGTTGATCATCCATATGAAAATGCAAGAAATATTCTTGACCTACGTACCGAAAAAACTAACAAACCATCAGCATGATTTCTGATATAATTCTCATTCTAATTGCGGTATTGGTTCTGGCTTTTATAGCTCTACTTTGGCTGAGACACGAACTCCTTAATTCTGAAAGAAACATAGGCCATTTGCGCGGGATTTTGCAAAAAGATTTGAACAAACGTAGGGACACTGTTCCATATTTGCTGGAAAGCATGCGTGCAACTTTAGAGCCAACAGACATATGGAGAAAAATCGTAGAGCAAAGGGCAATTTTCCATGCGAGTGATAGCCTTGAAAAAGAGATGGAATTCGAAAAGGAAATTTTGGATTTTGTTAACACGGTAGACATCAAAGACGTAAATGTTTTGGAAGCAAAAAAAGATATTTTGGATTTAACAAAATTGATAGAAAAAGAAAAAAATGAAATAGATTTGGCAGTCTCCGGCTTTAATGAATTAAAAATAAAGTTTCCTTACACTGTGGCCTCCGCTATATTCGGTTTTCAAGCTCAAGCGTGAAGTATTTTATACACACACTCGGTTGCCAGATGAACTACTCGGACTCGGAGCGCATAGCGAGCGTGCTTGAGTATTTAGATTACAAAAAAGCCAACGATCAAGAAGACGCGGACATTTTGGTTTTTAACACTTGTAGTGTAAAGCAAAAGGCGGAAGACAAAGTACTTGGGCTAAGAAAAACCTTGAGTGCACTACGCAAGAAAAATAAAAAATTGGTGATAATTGTAACCGGGTGCATGATCCGCAAAACCTCAACACAAAAAGACAAAAAAAAGGACAAAGTCTTGGAAAGAATGCCGGAAATAGATATTGCACTTAGAATCGAAGATTTGTCCGGCTTGCCAAGTCTACTTCAAAAAAAACCATTCACAGAAGATGGATTGGAACAGTATTTTCACATCACACCGAAGAAAGAGACAAAGTTTTCTGTATTTGTACCAATAATGACCGGTTGCGATAAATTTTGTACTTACTGCATAGTCCCTTACGCCCGTGGACGCGAAAAAAGTCGCGATTTTGATGAAGTTTTTGAAGAGTGTAAAACTCATGTTGAGGAAGGAGCTGTGGAAATAACTTTAGTGGGGCAAACCGTAAATTCCTATGGTCTGAGTTTTAAAGACAAGACCTCCGGAAATTTTGCAAAATATGGGGCAAGTCCCTTCGCCGAATTACTTAAAAAAGTGGATAGCCTATCTGTAAAAGGTTTAAAACGCCTTCGCTTTACATCTCCACACCCGCGTGATTTTAGCAAAGAACTCATAGAGACTCTCGCGAATCTAAAGACTCTTTGTCCTTATATCCACATGCCGGTGCAATCTGGCGATAATGCCGTTCTTAGACGCATGAATAGAAATTACACGGCAGAAGAATACAAAGAAATCATGAACGCATTAAGAAAGGCAATCCCGGGTTGTGCAATAAGCACGGATATTATTGTGGGTTTTTGTGGGGAAACGGATGAGGAATTTGAAAACACTTATAAAACTTATGAGGAAATGGAATGGGATATGTGCTATTTATCACGCTATTCACCACGCAAAGGAACATATTCTTACGCAAATCTAAAAGACGATATCCCAGCGAAAATAAAAGCAAAAAGATGGCATAGGCTAAATGACTTATTAAAAAAAACAGCCAACAAAAAACACGCATTTTTTCTTGGTAAAAATGTGAAGGTCTTAGTGAGTGAACAAAAGGGCAAAACGTGTACGGGCCGTACGCCTGAATTTAAAGAAATTCAGTTCGAATCGTCTAAAAACTTGGTTGGTAAAATCGTTTCTGTTAAAGTAACCGCATATAATAACTTTTATTTAAATGGAGAGCCAAATCCCAAACATTCCTCTTGAGCCACAGCCAATTACAAAAAGGGAAATGGTTATCCCGTGGAAGCTTTTAATTAAAGTAGTTCTTGTTATCGCGATAATTCCATTTGTATTGGCATCATATAATTTTTTTGTAGCAGGGGATGCAAAGACAAAATCGGACGAATATTACGCAATCGCAAAAACTTATAGCGAGGCCGGCGAACTTCCAAACGCAACAAACGCAGTACTAATCGCAGAGCAAAATATCACACTAAACAAAGATGCAAAAAGTCGTGCATATTTACACACTTTTATTACGATAATTTTACTTGGTGGAGCCGGGTTCTTTGCCTATAGAAACAGTAAAAAAACGATCACTGTTGATGAAACAGTAGCCGTTAATCCTCCTGTTCAAGCACAGCTTTAATTCGTCTTATCCCCGCGGAAGAAGATTCTTCTTTTAAGATTTTAAAATGCCCAAGTTCGCCGGTATGGTCGGCATGTGGCCCTCCACAAATTTCTTTTGAATAATCTCCCATAAAATAAACCTTAACTTTACCGGCAAGTTCATTTTCGTATTTATCCACAAAAACTCCGGTTGCATTCGATTTGCGAGCATCCTCAACAGTCATCTCTTCACAATGAATTTTGTAATCTGCATGGATTGCTTCATTCACTAAATCTTCCACCTGCTGTATTTGTTCAGGCGTGAGTTTATCCGGATTATTAAAATCAAAACGCAATCTTTCGCCGGTTATATTTGAACCTTTTTGCTCAACATGTTTGCCAAGCACCCTTCTTAAAGCCTCAAGCATCAAATGAGTTGCGGTATGTAATTTTTTAACCTCATCACTGTGGTCTGCAAGACCTCCGGCAAATTTTTGATTTGACCCGGCACGTGATTTTTCTTGATGGGCTTTGAACGCTTTATCGAATTCAATTGCACTAACAATCACTCCTTTTTCTTGCAAAATTTCCGTAGTCATCTCTATTGGAAATCCAAAACTTTCAAAATAATAAAAAGCTCGTTTGCCACTTAAAACAAAGCTATCTTTTAATGCTCCAGCTATTTTTTTAACGTCTTCCAGGACCAAATCGTCCAAAATCATATTTGAAGCATCCGCTTTAAACTCATTGCGCAATTTTCTAAGTGCCGATCCGAGCCCTTGTTGCAACACAGGAATCATGTGCGGTTCCTGCACTATTTGAGTTATGGCATTAAGCGCCATTTCCAATCTGTGAACTTTATTCTCACTCTCTAAAATTTCAAAAGACTCTTTAACTTTTAAAATATCTTTTTCAATTTCCGCCTCCCCATTTTCTAAAGTTATTTGGAATTGTTCTTCCTCTTTTTTTAATTCGGATAATATTTTTTCTGAATTTTTTACAAGTTCTTTATAAAAATCGCCATAAATCTCAATAAATTTCTTGGCAAATTTTATGCAAAATCCTTCCTTAATCCCAAGTTTATGCGCATGTCTAATCGCCCTGCGAATCAATCTTCGCAGAATATATCCTTGCTCACCATTTGATGGCGTCACGCCACGCTCATCACCCAAAATAAACACAGCGGAACGGATATGATCGGCCACAATTCTTGCGCTAACCAAATTGTAAGAGCTAGACATCGTCTCAATTTCACGCATAACAGGTGCAAAAAGTTCAGTTTCATAATGGCTGGGCTTGCCCTGTAAAATAGCAGTCATCCTCTCAAGCCCCATTCCCGTGTCGACATTTTGTTGTTTAAGAGGCTCAAAAGTACCTTCCGCGGTTTTGTTGTATTGCATAAACACATTGTTCCCAATTTCCGTGTAACGACCGCATTCACAATTTGGATGGCACCTCAAACTTTCGTCTTTTAACACATATTTATTGATTTTTTCCGCGCCGGCTCCCGGTTTATGTTCGTGTGAAGGCGCTTCCGGGCACATATCAAAAAATATCTCGGTATCTGGACCACATGGCCCCGTTTGTCCCGCAGGTCCCCACCAGTTTTTCTTCTTTTCGTAAAAGAAAATCAATTGTTTTTCGCCTACATTTTTTTCGTTTGCCACTTGGAATCCATACTTTTCCCATTCGCCAGCTGCCTCCAAATCACGCGGACAATTTTCATCGCCCTCAAAACAAGTCACATGAAGTCGCGTTGGATCAATCCCAAGTTCTTTTGTCAAAAGCTCGTACCACATTTGGATGGCTTCAGCCTTAAAATAATCGCCAAGCGACCAGTTTCCAAGCATTTCAAAAAAAGTACAATGCGTACCATCTCCAACCTCATCAATATCATCCGTACGCACACATTTTTGCACGTCGACAAGGCGCTTGCCCTCGGGGTGCGATTCACCCAGCAAATAAGGTACGAGAGGATGCATTCCGGCAGTTGTAAAAAGCACAGTTGGATCATTTTCCGGTATTAAACTGGACCCCAAAATAGTGGTGTGTCCATGTTTTTTTGCGAAGAAATCGAGATATTTTTTTCTTAGTTCGGAAGCAGTCATAAAAAATTTTAAGCAGGCGGATTCTAACACGCACCTGTTCACAGGTCAAAATATGGACTCTTTTTATGGAAAAACCCTGGAGTTTAAGATACAATCACTTTACAAAATAGCAATCTGTTGAAGCATTCACTCTCGAGAGTGAATAGCGAAATATATTTCAATACGTCAAGGCTTTACAAAAACGCCATTTATTGATTCGCTTACCGCGCGCGGTGAACTGCACAACATATCTCAAGCCACGCAAGACCCAACCGCATCACCAAAATACTCACAAAATGCCACAAAAACTATTAGATATTTCACTCCTCGCCTCGGTCAGTTTAATCGCAGTCCTAGCCATGCAAGCAATCTCACTGCGCCTTCACGCGCTTCCAAATTTAGCAGAAATTCTTCCTCAAGAAACGGAGGGTTTTATAGTGGTAAACCCACAAACTTTATATATTCCACAACAAGATTTTGTATATACATCCACGTATGAGCCAAGCACATTTTCTGGAAATGAGACAACGCAGACTATCGAACAAACCGACGCTTACACAAATGTTCGCTCACGCTTGCCACATTTTGAAGACGGATTCGTATACGGGAACAGCAATTTTTTTAAGTCGATTTTCCCAGATTGCCTGCAAAAACTTATGGAACTCTCACCATATTTTGGTGCAAGCATAAAGGCAGACCAAAACCAAATTTATATAGAAACTTTCTTTGCAATCGATAAAACGAAAATCGCACAAGTGGACAGCCTGTCCATAGACGTGCCGGAAAATGTCGATATCCATTGTCAACTTCTCGAAGAAAGCGATATACTTTATGCACTCGCTTCCAAGTGTCAAAACATTGTATCTACGCAAAAATTCTTTGATGACGGAATATTCGCTCGCACAACAATAACGCTGCAAAAGCCATAACTATAAATAATGATTAATCTGGACATAGGCCCGGAAACGCCAAAGAAAGAAGACACACACAAAGCATCTAAATATGTGCTCAATTTGAAGTCGGTTGATTCAAAGAAACATCAAGAAGCGCACAGCACCGCATCGGTGGACTTAAAAGAAGAAATAAAATCGCAAAATAAAACCCCGGGCAGGATACAAATTGTTGGTTCACATAGAATTTTTAAAAACGGACTAGGGCGAATCCCAATGCTCATTTCTGCACTCGCAATTTTGCTGGTTCTAAACCTTGGCCAAATTGTATTTTTGGGAAAACAAGAAGGTAAAGAAGCGCTAGCACTCGCAGGGGAAGGTTTCGTTTCTTTGCAAAACGCGGGCGAATCATTTGTATCAAATGGGAATGCAATCGATTTGACGCTCTTTGACGACGCACAAAAACTTTTTAATGAAGCAAAAGAAAAAGGTTCATTTCTGCTTAATTCAAATTCGCCATGGCTAACGGAACCAAAAGAAGTTCAAAGTCTAAAAAAATTAATTGAAGCGGGCTCGCTAATGACTGAGGTTGGAACACATTTAGGCAGGGCAAAACTAGCCATAGAGTCTTTTCCGCAAGAGGGCTCGTTAACAGAATATTTTAAGTCGATTTCCGAGCAGGAGATAGAACCGGCAAGTACAAAAATCAATCAAATAATAGCACTTTTGGACGGGGTTGATTTGTCTAAAACCGGTTATCAAGACCAGTTCGAAGCATTCAAAGAAAAAATTGGTGCACTCGCAAGTATTATGAATATTTATATTGCTTCAAAAGAGCCACTTTTAACAGCACTTGGGAACAAGTACCCTCAGCATTATTTGGTACTTCTGCAAAACAATGATGAGATGCGCCTCGGAGGTGGATTTATAGGCAGTTTTGCGATTGTAGAAATAAATGATGGGCGCCTTACAGCTTTTGATTTCCACGATGTTTATGAATTTGATAATAGATATTTTGAAGATTTAGAAGTGCCGGTCCATGAACTTGAAAATCTGACGTCGGAGTGGAGACTTAGGGATAGCAATACGTCGCCGGATTTTCCAACTTCAGCTAAAAATGCCATGTGGTTTTTGGAACAAGAAGGAGGTCCCGGAGTGGATGGAGTCATAGCCGTAAATTTATCCGTTGCAAAAGAATTTTTGAATGCAGTAGGTGGAGTCAAAATTGATTCATTGCAAAAGGACTTAACCGGCGAATCTTTTTCTGCCGTTATAACAACGCTTGTTGAAGCAAAAGTGAATAAGTCGGACCCAAAAACAATCTTAAAAGAAGCATTAAATGCCTTTTTGGAAAAAGCAAAAGATGGAGATGCATTGCAAAAACTTGGTGCGGTATTTTTTGCACAAGCAAACAACAAACAAATACTTTTTTATCACAAAGATGCAGGCGTACAGACGCTTCTTGAATCATTTGATTTTGATGGCGAAATTCCAAAACTCGGCGAAGCAACCGGAGACTTTTTTATGCCACTTTTTACAAACATTGGCGCTAACAAAACGGACCATTATATAAACACAAATATTCTACACAACACGCAAATTCTGGATGACGGATCCGAAGTCGCAACAATCACGCTCACACGCACACACACATTTACGGAAGACACATTGAAATCTCTAAAAGAGATGCTTTATTCTTACGGATTTTCCGAATGGAATACTGGGCTTGAAGGCATACTCGGGAACGCACAAAACAAAACAGGGATCAGATTTTATGTACCGGAAGGCAGTCGTATTATTGGTACAACCGGCATTTATCGCGATGATATACAATATTTTTACGATAAAGACCAAGACGTTTCTTATTACTATTTTGAACAAGTTTTAAGCCCCGGCGAAGCCAAAGAAATCGCAATACAATTTGCCCTTCCATTTGAATTTTTTGGCGATTTTAAGGAGTACGATTTCTCTATGTTCAAACAGCCGGGATTACAATCCACAACTTTTAAAAAGACCGTAACAGCACAGGGTGGCACATTACTCTCTGAGGATCCGCTCGCAACCACGCAAGAATTTGGCAGTGACTACACAATCACAGGCGCACTAGAAAACGACATAAGTTTTAAGCTTTTGTATCAGTAATTTTTGGCCTAAAGGCACATTTACATTTCAACAAATAAACCAACCATTTTGAAAATAAAATATAAAAATTATCTCTTGGCAATTACCGTCATACTAATTGTGATTTTTGGTGCGGTTGCTCATTCAGGTAATGTTCTACAGGGGCGCTTTAGTATGCCTATCAACTTTACAACAATAGATACAGACACTAAGCCTAATTTGAAAATCACAGACATTTCGGTTAGTGGAACAGGACAACTACAAATCACACAGAAAAATGCGAGCGCAAAAATAGTCACAGAGAAAGGAGGCACAACGGCCATTTATTTTGATGGCACTTTGAGAAAAACCTATAATTGGTCGACACTTGCTGATCAAAGCTTTAGATCCATAACGGGCCAATCTACGATTTATACCGACGTCTTAGATGGGATATATACGGTAGAGGCCTGCATAGATGCATCAAATCTGGTTGAGGAATCAAATGAAACTGATAATTGCATGACGGCAACAGCCGGATTTAAAGATGGATTTATTATTTATGAGACAACGAATGTAGAGCAAGGTTTAGAATGGTTTGATGAGAACAGAGAAGAGGCTTTATTGGAAGGCGAAGATGACAGCAAATACTTAGAACTACAAGGGACAGTAATGGCGATTGAATCGGATGACGTAATCGTATTAATACCTGAGGGTTATGAAGAACTCGGAATTGCCCACGCAAAAGATCTAACATATTGTTTAGCCTTGATTCCAACAACTTTTGATCATACCTACCCATCTGAAAAGGTGCTGGCGAAGCGTTATATTAACGAAGCAGATGTGCCACAAAATTTTTCCAGTCATGGGCAGATATTTTCCTCTCGAATCAAATCCAATTTGGATGGTGACCTAGAAGACGTATTAACAAATGATCCAGAGGGTTCTTTGTATGCTTCAAGCCCTAGTTCATGTTCAAATTCTCATGAGTTCACACATACATTATTTTACGAAGCTCCTACCGCTTGGGCTACAGAAGGATTTGCTCAATATTCTCAAAAATTACACCAATCTGGATCAAACTCAGCATTATTAGAATGTTATGAAGATGGCTACACAGACGAAAATGGAGAATGGACTGAATACGCAACTCTTTTGGCGGACGACATAGATTATGATAGTTCAATGTGTCTGGTCGAATTAATTGATGAAATATATGGTAGAAGTGCACTACTAGCTATAGCAGACCGTCTGGAAATGTTTCAAAACGGGACGTTAACAGATACTATCAGTCCATATTATCATTTCGTTTACGATGTTTTGGATCCAGTGATAGGTGAAGAAAATCGCAATTATTTGTTAGAAATTTTTGGGATCTGTGGTGAGGAAGGCTTCTCTTGGTAGCCAAAGCTTTGCTCATCTCCTACATCAAAAATTCTTTCTCTTAAAAAGTTCCTCTAACTTATCAAAAGTTAAAGTGACAATTGCAGGGCGACCATGTGGACAATGAGTGCTGTTGGCAGTTTTTTCCATCTCTAAAAGTAAAGCCTGCATTTCTTGCATTGTGAGCGCATCGCCAAATTTTATAGCACCTTTGCATGCGGTCATTTTGGCGATTGCCTCGCGCACATTTTTAATAGAATGATTTTTAAGCTCCTCCGACAAATCGGACAAAACTTCCAAAAATAATTTCTCCGGATCTCGTTTTAAAAGTTCAAGTGGAACTGCGCGTATAAAGAAAGTCGATCCGCCAAAATAATCAATTTCATAACCCAAACTTTCAAAATCCTTGCCATATTTTTGCATAATTCTTACTCCATCCGCACCCAAATCAATCTGTAACGGAGTGAGTAGTGGCTGTTTTGCTGGGACCAAATCAATTGACTGAATAAGTTTTTCATACCGCACCCTTTCATGTCCGGCATGCTGGTCTATAATTGCAAGACCCTCCTCGCTTTCGGCAATAATGTAAGAATTCGCAATCTGTGCGATTGGCCGGAGCGCAACGCCTTTTATAGAAAAAACAGTTCGATTTTCGTGTACATCATGGGAAGCCATAGGCCCATTTTGTTCTACCAAAACAAAACTCTTAAAATCAAAATCTATCGTTCTATTTGGCATGGCAATCCTGCCATTAACAGGCGACAAATTCATATTACTCAAAGCATGATGAACCGCTCCAAAAATCGAATTATAAACTTCCTGATTGTTTAAAAACTTTACTTCCATTTTGCGCGGATGCACATTCACATCCAAAAATTCCGGATCAATTTCAATGTTAATCGCATACCAAGGGTATTTCTCATGCATTAGTAGCGAATGAAAAGCCTCCATTACGGCACGGCTCACAAAACGGCTCTCGATTGCACGGCCATTCACAAACAAAAATTGATATTTTTTTGTACTGCGCGCGAGTTCCGGTCTGCCAACAAAACCAGTGATTTTAAGATTGGATTGATTGTAAAAAATTGGCACCAAAGCGTCCGCAATACTACCGCCATAGATTGATCTGATCCTCTCACGCAAGTCTTGATTTTTTGGCAACAAAAAAACCTCCTCACCATCTTTTGAAAGCCTAAAACTAACAGCACTATGCGCAAGCGCAATTTGGCAAATCAAGTCAAAGCAGTGCCCATATTCAGTCGCCTCCGATTTCATATATTTTTTGCGAACCGGCGTGTGTTGAAAAAGATTTGTTACGGTTATGTCGGTGCCACAACTACACGCAGTTTCTTCAAGCACTTCTTGTCTATTACCATCTATGACCAGCAAAGTCCCGGTTGCGTCCGATTGCGCTCTGGTCTTCATTGTTACTCTGGAAATACTAGCGATACTTGCAAGTGCTTCACCCCTAAATCCCAAACTTTTTATAGAAAACAGATCCTCAAGCTTCTCGATTTTACTTGTTGCATGCCTCAAAAACGCCATTTTCGCATTCTCTGGATCCATCCCAACCCCATCGTCAGAAATACGTATTTTTTGAAGTCCCCCGGCGTTAAGCTCAATCGCAATAAAACCAGCCTCCGCGTCAATGCTATTTTCAACAAGTTCTTTAACCGCAGAAGCTGGCCTTTCTATAACTTCGCCCGCCGCAATTTGGCTAATTAATTCGTCACTTAACAGATGAATATGTGTCATGCCACTATGCTACCTTACTTGACCCAACTACTCAAATATGCAAAACTTCACAAGATGAGCAAAGTAAATGTAGAGGTCCAAAAAGAGCGTCATGAGAAACTCTTTGAGGGTCAATACCATACTTGGTTAGGACGCATTTGGTTCCACTCAAAAAGGGGACTCCAGACGCTATTTTATTGGCTCGGTTCTTCCGGCAAATGCTGGTCTGAATTCGTACACCCTTTGGATCAGTTGCAGGCGCCCAAAATTTTATATACAAGGCTAATAATGTGGAGCATAGGTTTTTTGGTTTTAACTTCAATGAATGTTTCTGCCAGTGCCGGAGGAGGAATGGTTGGGTCAGAATATCTTTCACTGGAAATATCGGACACTTATGTTTCTAACGATGAAGGTTATTTGATTAAAAATATGCCACTTGAGGGTGATGCAATTTATGATCAAAACCGCGCGGAAATTGTGGAGCATGCCGTTGCCGAAGGTGAGACTTTGTCTATGATCGCCTACCGTTACGGAGTTAAAACCTCCACAATAAAATATGCCAACACGGGCATTGGAAGTGGCGATTATTTAAAGGTCGGTCAAACGCTTAAAATCCCACCAAAAGATGGAATTTATGTAAAAGTTGAGTCCGGAGCAACAATCGCCTCTTTGATAAGCAAATACAAAGGTGACGCAGATAAAACAAAGGAATTTAATGGCCTCGTGGAAGATGGCGATCTTAGCGCCGGAGAAGAGATTTTTGTGGTAGATGGACGTCCCGAAGTGATTTATATAGCAAGTGCACCTTCATACGCAGGTTCCTCATATAGTGCTCCAAGTGTTACACAATACAATATCACGCCGAGCGCAGAAGGCTGGATACGCCCAACAGTTGGAGGGATCACCCAAGGCTATCATTCCGGGCATTATGCGTATGATATAGCAGATCGTAGCAAACCACCGATCCTAGCAGGTGCCTCCGGAACGATAATCGAAGCCTCATCCGGGACCTGGGGGGGTGGTTATGGCAATCATGTGCAAATCGATCACGGAAATGGTTATGTGACTTTGTATGCGCACATGGAAGTCTTATATGTTAGCGAGGGCGATTACGTTGAGCAGGGGCAGGTAATAGGAAAAATGGGCAATACCGGGCGTGTATACGGTGCTACAGGGATACATCTGCATTTTGAACTTATGTACAACGGGACGAAAATCAATCCAAGCCTAATGGGAGTATGGTAAATCCACTAAAATGGCCGGCGATTATTGCAGATATTGTGGTTGTAATTTATCAAAAAACATTATCTCCGGATCATTCTTGGCTTAGTCATAAATTTCCAGGGGGATTTTGTCGTTATACGCCATCTTGTTCAATGTATACGAGGCTGGCCATCAAAAAAAACGGCTTAATAATCGGTGGACTAAAAGGCTTTTGGCGCATTCTTCGTTGTAATCCATGGAGTAAGGGTGGGCTAGATTTGCCGTGACCCATTGCATTTTTGGCATTCTACCGCTAAGCTCCACAAGGTTTGCCAAAATTTAACCATGTATAAGTATATGGAATCTGATGGACAACATATTTGCAAGGTTAAGCGCGCACTAATAAGCGTGTCTGATAAAACGAACTTAATTCCACTGGCCAAGGCTATTTTGGAGTGTGGAGCAACTATACTTTCAACCGGCGGTACCGCAAAAGCACTTAGAGATGCAGGGCTGGAAGTTACGGAGGTATCTGATTACACGGGTTTTCCTGAGATGATGGGAGGCAGAATTAAGACACTACATCCAAAAATACACGGAGGACTTTTGATGCGTCGTAATGAGGATGAAGAAATTGCAAACAAACACGATATACAAGGAATAGACATGGTTGTGATAAATCTCTATCCGTTTGAAGAAACAATTGCGCGCGAAGGAGTGAAAGAAGATGAGGCAATCGAACAAATCGACATTGGTGGCCCGGCCATGCTACGTAGCAGTTCAAAAAACTTTAAATGGGTGGCGCCTCTTACGGATGTAAAAGACTATGGGATAGTGATTGATGAGCTTAAAGAATTTGGAGGAACAACAATAGAAACTCGCAGAAAAATGGCCATAAAAGTTTTTGAAAGATTAAGCGCATATGACAGATCAATTGCAACTTATTTAAGAGGGGAAGGCCAAAACGAACCGCTCGATTTGCATTACGAAAAAGTGATGAAACTTCGTTATGGAGAAAACCCACATCAAAAAGCGGTGTTTTTCCGTGACCCGCTAGATAATTTTCCAAACGTTACAAACGCAAAAGTTTTGCAGGGGAAAGAGCTTTCTTATAACAACATAATTGATGCGGACAGCGCGCTTGAACTTGTAAAAGATTTTGATAAACCGGCTGGTGCGGTTATAAAACACACAAATCCATGTGGAGTTGCAACGGCAGAAAACATAGACGATGCATTTGTGCTGGCTTACGAGGTGGATCCAATGTCAGCTTTTGGTTGCGTGATTGCGCTAAATGGAGAGTGCACGGAAAAAATCGCCAAATATATTTTGGATAAAAAACTTTTTGTGGAAATTATTATTGCGACCGACTTTGATGAAAAAGCAAAAGAACTTATGGCCACAAAACCAAACGTGCGATTGCTTGCGACCGGAGAACTCCGCAAAAATCCAAATCAACGTCATATAAGATCGGTTTCTGGCGGACTTTTGGTACAAACTGCAGATGAATATGTTGTAACAAAAGATGATTTAAAAGTAATGACGGATGGCAAGCCAAGCGCAGATGAAATTGAAGAAATGCTTTTTGCACGCGTAGTTGTAAAACACGTAAAATCGAACTCTGTAATCTTTGCAAAAAAACATGATAAGGGCGGTTGCGTAACAACCGGTATAGGTGCCGGGCAAATGTCCAGGGTGGATAGCGTGCTCATTGCAAAACGCAAAGGTGGAGAAAGAGTACCGGGATCCGTAATGGCCTCAGATGCATTCTTCCCATTTCCGGATGCAGTTGAAGAGGCAAGTGGAGCCGGGATTCATGCTGTAATCCAACCAGGCGGATCAATCCGCGACGAAGAAGTTATAAAAAAAGCAAACGAACTCAAAATGACCATGGTTTTTACCGGAATTAGAAGTTTTAGGCATTAAACATGACCTTTTTCTACGCCATTCTCTTAGGACTTTTACAGGGTATAACGGAGTTTTTGCCAATTTCATCCTCCGGGCATTTGGTGATTCTCGAATCCTTTATGCATTTGGATGTGGAGTCATTAAAAGATTTTGATGTAATGCTACATCTGGGTACGCTAATCGCAATTTTAATATTCTTTTGGAAAGACATTTGGCAAATTAAACGCTGGCCAATTTTGATTTTGGCCTCAGTGCCTGCAATTATTATAGGGCTACTTTTTGAAGATCAAATCGATGCGATTTTCCGCAATCAAATTTCTGTAGCAATAATTATGATTATCGTAGGCGCATTATTTTTGATTCCACAAAAAAACACAAAAAACCAAATAAATTATTTACGCGGATTTTTAATTGGTTGCGCACAAGCCGTAGCGATTATACCTGGAGTCTCTCGCAGTGGCTCAACGATTTTTACAGGCACAATGCTTGGGATAACTCGTGAAGAATCAGCAAGATTTTCATTTTTACTCGGCTCAATTGCAATTGCAGGAGCTGGGTTTTTAACAGCAGTGGATTTAGATACAGCTCAACTTTTACCGACACCGATTCTACTAGCAGGATTCTTGGCAAGCTTTTTATCCAGCATTTTTGCAGTTTCATTCTTAATGAATTTTTTAAAAAAGCATTCACTTAAAGCATTCGGTATTTACAGAATAATTTTTGGACTATTTGTGCTTGGCCTCTCATTGGTCAATATATAAGTGCAAGTTAAATTTGAAAAATCTAAGTACGGAGTGTACAATCACAAAAATCAGTGACAACAATTAAACAATGTCCACATCTATTTCAAATTACGCAATTGCAACAATAGGGAGCCATACAGCCCTTCAAATACTTAAAGGAGCAAAAGACGAAGGCTTCAAAACAATTGCAATAATCACACCGGAAATAAAAAAAGTTTTTCAGTCCTTTCCGGTCGCAGATGAGCTCATAGAAATCCCATCTTTTAAAGATTATTTCTCCATAGAGGATCAATTGATTGCCGAGAACGCCATAGTGATTCCACACGGCTCTTTTGTTAGTTATGTTGGAGTGGATGAAATCGATCAAAAAATGCGCGCAATGTATTACGGAAGTCGTGGCATTTTAAAATGGGAATCCGATAGGAATATGGAAAGAGAATGGCTCAAAAAAGCCGGCCTCAATCTGCCAAAAGTTTATAAAACACCGGAAGAAATCGATTGCCCTGTAATAGTTAAATTCCACGGAGCAAAGGGAGGATTTGGTTACTTTATTGCAAAATCGCCAAAAGAATTTTATGAACGCATTAAGGAATTTCCAAATGAACACGACTATGCGATTCAAGAATATATAGTCGGAGTGCCTATGTATGTGCATTATTTTTATTCCGAATTAAATCATGAACTAGAAATAATGAGTTTTGATAAACGTTACGAGTCAAATGCAGATTCAATCGGTCGTATTGCGGCAAAAGACCAAATCGAAACAAATATAAGAACCAGCTATACAATTACAGGCAATATCCCAATCGTAGTTAGGGAATCATTATTGCCAATGTTTTTCGAAATAGGGGAAAGTGTGGTTAAGCATTCACGTGGACTTGCCGGCGCACCAAAAGGGCTTTTTGGTCCATTCTGTCTTGAAGGAATTATGGATCCAAACTTAAACTTCCGTGTATTTGAAATCTCCGCGCGCATTGTTGCCGGTACAAATCCATACATAGAAGGTTCTCCATATACGGCGCTTCGTTACAACGAGCCAATGTCCACAGGTAGACGTCTTGCAAGGGAGATAAAACAGGCCATTGAACAGGGTAAATTGGATGATTTACTAGGTTAAAAAAGATTATAGCGGAATACTATTGACAAGTTAGCAACTAGGGGGTACAGTACTCCCCTTTTATTAACTTTATTCATATGAAAAAGTTCAAGCTCGCAATTTTATCACTATTGTCTACGGCACTCGTACTAAACACGATACCGTTCGCAGTATCATCAACAAGTACCGATGTTCTTTCTGGCGCAAATGCCGATTTGGACTACGTATATATTGAAGGGGAAGATACGGATGACAACGTAACAAGCGAATCTGAGAATAACGACAACAAGTCTTTTGAAGCATTCGGAGAAGAAAACAACGATTCCCAATATATATATATGGGAATGGATGAAAAATTCACCGAAGTTTATTTTGACGTTGAAGACGCGATCAACTACGAAAGCAATGAAGACGATGAAGACGATGAAGATGACGAAGATGACGAAGACGACGAAGATGATCAAATCACTTGGGAATATAACGACGGAGACTCTTGGAGGACTTTGTCACTCGACGAAGACACTGTAGACAACTTTAAAAAGCTTGGTACTCACAGCATTTCTTTTGACACTCCAAGCGCTTGGGAAAAATCATCTTATAACGAAAAATCAGAATACTGGATTCGTGCAAGTTTAGAGCAAGAAGTTGATGAAGGAGTAGAAATCGAACAAATCTCCGCACTTGTATATAATGTTTCTGTAAGTGTAGAAACGAACAAAGGACAAACACTTACGAATTTATCAAAATCAAACTTTAGCGTTTCAAATCCAATAGATACTAAGATTTATGCTTTTGATCAAGAAGATTCAAATACTTACAACTTAGCTCTTCAAACAGAAACAACAAACGACGACTATACAATAATGGTGACTGTGGATGGCTACATGCAAGTTGGAGTACAAGCTACCGATGTAGACACAGATATGCAAAACCTAAGCGTTGAATTGAATCAAACAACAGGTTGTAGTGATCCTTTTGTAGACACAGATTTCCATTGGGCTCAAACAGCAGTAAACAATCTTTATTGTCGTGGAATTGTAGACGGAGAAAGCAATGTATTCATGGTTAACCACAGTGTTACACGTGGTGAATTCCTAAAAATGGCACTTGTAAATGCAGACGTAAATGTTGATAAATATGCAACATTTGATGTTCCATTTGCAGATGTTGATGAAAGCGATTGGGAATATAAATATGTATCATCAGCATACCAATTGGATGTGATTGATGGGGACTCTTATTATTACTCAGATGGAGATATCTCGCGTGTTGAAGCATTAACGATTTTAGTTCGTCTAGCAGGTATAGAAACAGACCAAACATCTACAAGATTTACAGACGTGGACAACAGCGACTGGTTTGCTTCGACAGTACGTTCTGCAACAGACTACGATGTAGTTGAAGGCTATACAGACGGAACATTCCGTCCAGACAACATGCTCACAAGAGGTGAATCTGCAGTAATGGTGGATAACGCATTTAGCGCTTGGTATCAAGAAAAATAATCACAAGTCATATAAGAGCCCTGCGAAAGTGGGGCTTTTTTATTACCTTAATCGCAAAGTCAGTGTAATATACCACCACAAATATCTCTCAAAATGGACAAAAACTCTATCAAAACAACTCTTAAAAACTACGATTTAAACGATCTTACAATAGGAGTACTAGGTGGGCACTCCGCGCTAGACGTCTGCGCCGGCGCGAAAGCACTTGGATTTAAAACTTTGGCGGTTTGCCAACGTGGACGCGAGAATACTTATGCGAAATATTATAAAACCCGCAAAGGGGAGGACGGACACGAACGCGGATGTATTGATGAAATTCTGTTGGTGGATAAGTTTGCAGATATTGTAAAACCGGAGGTCCAAGAGGAGCTTCGCAAACGCAATACAATTTTTATACACAACCGTTATTTTTGGGTTTATTGTGATTTTAAAGCAATCGAAAATGATTTTAATGTTCCAATTTACGGCACTCGCCATTTGGTTCGTTTAGAAGAACGCGATCAACCAGGCAATCAATATGAATTATTAAAATTGGCAGGGATAAGATTGCCTAAAATTCTATCTTCAGCAAAAGAAATTACAACTCCTGTAATTGTTAAAGTTAATGAAGCAACTCGTAGCTATGAAAGAGCATTTTTTGTGGCAACCAGCGAAGCAGATTACGATGAAAAATCATCCGAAATGTTAAAAAGAGGGCAAATAACAGAAGAAGGATTGAAAAAGGCCGTGATTGAAGAATTTATTATTGGCGCACAAGTAAACTTTAATTTCTTCTATTCAGTCTTAAATGGAGAATTGGAATTAATGGGCACAGATGCACGTCGCCAAACAAGTATGGACGGATTTTTGAGGCTTAATGCAAAAGTTCAACAAGAATTGTTGGACGGCGGATACAATCCAACCATGATAGAAACGGGTCATTTTGCTGTAACAATCAAGGAATCTTTGGTAGAAAAAGCTTTCGAAATTGGTGAAAAATTCGTAAAAGCCACGCGTGAAAACACAACTCCGGGCATAATTGGCCCATTCGCTTTGCAAGGCGCAGTTTCTTCCGAAAACGGGCGAGAAGAACTTGTAATTTTTGATGTTTCTATGCGCATTCCAGGTTCACCGGGCACACGTTTTACACCTTATACGAGCTACTTGTGGGGCCACGAAGTCTCTTACGGCGAAAGAATCGCAATAGAAATTGCCGAGGCAGTTAAAACAGGAAGGCTAGAGGAGATTATTACTTAAAAAACTAATAAACAGTTTTTAAATAACACTCCTCGCACAGAACTTTTTCGGTGCGGTCAGGAGAATACGAAGTTAGAATATTTTTACTGCATTCTGCACACGCGCGGTTCCAGAGTGCTCTTGGGTTGCGGAGCAAGCGACGTTTTTGGTAACGGCAGTCAAAACATTGGCAAGGCAACGGAAGATCAAAACGTTTATAAAAATCAAACTCTTGCTTGATGAATTTATAATTTTTGCCACAAGTTTCACACGATAAAATTTGTGAAACAATTTCTGGGGAAGCATCTTTAGAAGACCAAGGTAAAGTGATTTTTTGGCCTTGGTACAAGTTGGCAGAATTATCTGTAAACCATCTAAATCCATACTCTCTTGCAGATCCTTCCGTTAATGGGAAATATTCTTCAGCAACAGTCTCGTTATAACAAAATGGAGATACATTTGCTGGGAAAAATTCACCCCATTCGCCGGTCTTTTTCATGTGCTCAATGATTTTTTCTTTAAGAAGAAAATATTCTTCACGTGAATATTGTTTATTAAAAATACAAAATTCTTTATGTTCAAGCCCAGTGCATCCAAATAGATTTTTTACGTTATTAAAACACGAATGGCAGTAATACGTTTCGGAAACTTCGTTCCAACAAGCATCACAAAACATAACATTATAAAAATTATTTCCACACAAATGATTTTCATATCCCATTTCACCTTTTTGCCCCCACGCATAGCAATCGTAACAATCTCGACTATCATGTAGCCAAGTACAATATTTGCAATCTTCTAAATTAGTACAATCAAAACAAAACTCCGCATTTTTGGAAAACGAAACATGATCGCCACTAAAATTTTCGTTTTGAAGACCAGCATAATATTTGTGTGGCGATGCAAGCTTTATGCTGTTAAAACCTTTCTGTGCTTCTAAAAATGCCTCTTTTGAAGACATATATTCAGCAACACGTTTTTTATATTCTTCCGGCACGCAAGGCTTATTAAAAATATGATATTTTTTGTTAACCAAGCCTGAACAGCCAAAACATTGTTCACAACTTTTGCAATCATTCAAAAAGTAGGACGAATTACAATTTTGGCAATTTTGCGAATAAAAAAGTTGGTAACAATTATAACAATCAATGCACTCGTAGCAGAGTTCACAATCAAAAACAAAAAACGAATCAACAGTATTTTTACATCGATGAAGATAAGTACAGTAATACGAATCTTCACTTTTTAATGCAGCAAAAATAAGATAAGAATCTTTATTTTGAGTTGTTAAATTTGTGTAATCACAATTCTGATTTTCCTTTTGCAAATTCAATGAGAGGGCCGGTACCGCAAGCATCAATTCATTAAATTGTTCAAAAAATGGCCGATTAAAATCAAAATCTCTGCCATATTTTAAAGCATCCCATTTGTCGCTATGGTAGCAACTAGGGCAATAAACTTTGTATGGCTTATCTGGCGAATAAATAGAAATTATTGTTTTTTGGCAAAGATCACATTTGCGATGATAAAGCTTGCGTTCATTACGCCAAATTAATTTCCTTCTGGTTCTTTCTTCTGGGCACAGCGTTGGCATCGGCACACCCATTTTTACATAGAAAGCTTGGTCTTCATCTGTAATAATAAAGTTTTTTCCAGAAATACGGCATGTTTTTGTGATTGGCGCCATTAATAAACAGTTTTTAAATAACATTCTTCGCAATAAACAATCTCGGTGCGGTCTGGCGCATAAGTAGTCTGGATTGGAGCGCCACATTTTCCGCAAGAACGGGCCCACAAATAGCGAGGATTACGTAATGCCATACGGTTTTTGTGGCGCTGTTTGAACGAACAACGTGGAATTGGGATGCCAAGTCTCTTATAAAAAAACAATTCCTGGGGAGCTATTTTATAAGGTTTGCCAGAATCTTTGCACGTAAGGATCTGTTTGCAAATATCTTCAGATGTATCATGGGCAGAATCAGGCAGTTCACGCATTGGGCCAATATATGCATTAGAGGGCTCATCATCTTTCCATTTATAATTTTTTAATAAAGCCTCTTCTTTAGTAAGAGGGAAATAATCTTGAGCAGGAGTCTCATTATATCCAAACGGAGAAATAGAAATTGGAAAGAATTCACCCCATTCTCCGGTCTTTTTCATATGGTCAACAATGCGTGGCAAAAGTTTTTCATATTCATCGCGTGAATATTGTTTATTTAAAATGCAATATTTTTTATGACGAACTCCGGTGCATCCAAAAAGATGATCTGACTTGTAACATTCATTGCTATAAAAAACATCGGAAATTTGCTCATGACTTTTTACACAAAACAACATTCGCTGGCAGTTATATCCAACACAATTACATTCATAGATGAGCTCTGCATTTAAACCAAATTGGTAAAAATCCATACAGTCTTTTGAACCATTATAAATCTGATAACAGTATTTCCCATCATGCATATTTGAGACATCAAAACTCCAAGAGGTATCTTTGCAATTTACCAATTGGTCTCCAAAAGAATTCTCCGTTTGAATCATTCTTAAGCAACGATTTGGGAGTTCTAAACAAAAGACTTTAAATTCTTCTTTTAATTTTTCAATTGTAGACCACAAATGAGGAGGATTTTCTTTCAGGAAAGATTCATAATCACCTTTGCTCATTGATTTATTGAAAATACAGTACTCCTTCTGTGTAAGATTTTTGCAACAAATACAATTTTTACATCCTATGCAATCTTTTAAAAAATATCCATCATAACAATTAATACAATTTTGAGAATATTTTAGGTTGTAACAATTTTGTATGTCTATGCATTCATAACAAAGTTCAGAATCAAAAGCATTAAAAACATCAATGCAATTTTTACTTTTTTTAACGCCATAACCATAATAACAATCTTCATTATAATCAGCATGAAAAATTAAATAGCAATTTTTATTATTTCCGGCGTAATTTGTGTAGTCCGAATTTTGATCTAGCAAATAGTCATTTAAAACGGCCACATGCGGTGTTGCATGCAAAAGTTCATCAAATTGCTCAAAAAACGGACGATTAAAATCAAAATCCCGCCCATAATCCAAAGCTTCAAATTTATCGCTCCACCAAATTTCCGGCTTATAAACTTTATATGGTTTATCAGGCGAATAAACCGAAAGAATCTCCTCGCCAGAGTAGTCACATTTTCTATGGTAAAGATTCATTTCATTACTAACAGCAAGACGTCTTTGTTGTCTACAATTAGGGCAAAATGTAGGTGCAACAATATTTATTTTTTTATAAAATGCATCATCCCAATCAGTGATTACGAATGATTGTCCACAATTAGCGCAAGAACTAGTTTTTGTAATTTTTTCCATTAATAAACAGTTTTTAAATAGCACTCTTCGCACAAAATCTGCCCTGGCTTTGATGGATCATAAGCAGTTTCTAATTGCTTGCCACAAGTGCTACAAGGCCGCAACCAAATCATTCTTGGATTTTTTAACATCATCCTTTCTTTGAATCTTTGTTCGGGAGCTTTTTGTGGCAATGGTAAATCCATTTTTTTATAAAGCGCTAACTCTTGCGGTGTGATTTTGTAGAATTTACCCGAAGCCTTGCAGGTATAAATTGTTTTACAAATGTCTTCATTTACATCTTTTGCCCAAAGCGGAGGTGATATTTTTTGCCCTTGATATGCAAATTCATCTGTATCTTCTTTCCATTTTAAACCTAATTTTTCAGCCTGTTCCTTGCTAAAAGGATAATGATCTTGAGCAACAGTTTCATTATAAGCAAAAGGGGATAAAGACATTGGGAAAAACTCTCCCCACTCACCAGTCTTTTGCATGTGTTCAATCAATTTTGCTTCCATCTGTTTATATTCCTCCTCTTTATAAACTTTATTAAGAATCATAAATTTATTTCTTTTAGCGCCTATACATCCAAAAAGATATTCACTGTTAAAGCACATGCTAGAGTACGTGATGTATTTATTGAACCAACAGATGTCTATAAAGCGAGTCATGTAATCGCCTTCGACGCCTATTGAATCATAAATTAATTCGGAGTTGTCTCCATTGTTCATGTCATACGAATCTTTTATGTTTGTTGCATCAATCACAAACTTACAATCTTCTAAACGGGTAGTATCAAAACAATAATGAGCATTTTTTGAGTTATAAACTGCATCACCACTACAATCTTGATTGTTAATTTCCGCCATGTATTTGCGGGGGATATCCGTTTTTGCTAAAAACTTTTCAACCTCACTAGGGAGATTTTTATGAAGTTCCACAAATTTATTTAAATACTCTTCCTTGGAATACTCTACGTTATAAATACAGAAATTCTTGTTTACAAGGTTGTAGCATCCAAAACAATTATGGCAACTTGTAAGATTATATCCGAGTATGCAATCGTAGCAGTCGGATGAGTCTTGTAGCCAAGATGAGTTGTAACAATTGGCACAATCAATAGATTCATAAGACAATTCACATCTAGTTAAATTTGATCCGTCACAAGTATTTTTGCAAAACCAAGAACGTTTTGTATAGAAAGAATCTTCACATTCAGCGCATGTAACAAGTAGATATGAATTTTTATTACGCAAAGTAAAATTTCCATACTCGGCATTTTCATGATCTTTATTCATCAAACTTATGCGGGGGACTTTGAGCATTAGTTCGGCAAATTGATCAAAAAATGGGCGATTAAAATCAACATCTTTCCCAAAAGCAGTAGGATCCCATTTATCGCTCCAAAAACATGCTTGGCAATAAACCGTATAAGGACTATTTGCAGGATACATAGCGATTATTTCCTTTGCACAAAGATCACATTTTCTATGATAAAGCTTTCTTTCGTTACGAAACGTAAGACGTCTTCTTATCCTTTCAATAGGCGAGAGCGTTGGTAACGGCACGCCCATTTTTGCATAAAAAGCCTGATCTTCGTCTGTAATCACAAATGGGATTCCAGACGCACAACATGTTTTTGTAATTGGTGCCATTAGTAAATAGTTTTTAAATAACAATCATTACAGTACACAATTTCTGGGCGATCCAAAGCGTAACTGCTACGGATTTCTTTTCCGCAATTACCACATTTGCGTTCCCATAATTTACGAGGATTTCTGCGCGCCATGCGCTCCATGTGGCGAACATCCGGGCATTTATTTGGGATTTGAATGTCCATCGATTTATAAAAAGCCAATTCTTGTGGCAAAATTTTATATGCCTTACCACTAACACTACACAAAAGGATCCTATTAATAACGGAGTCTGGTACTTCATTTATCGGAAGATCATTTTTGTAATAATCACCTTGATATTCACATTCAAGAGCTTCTTTTGGCAAGTCATACCAATTAAATCCATTTTTCACAGCGTCCTCTTTTGAGTAAGGGTAATAATCATAAGCAATACTTTCGTTGTAGCCAAAAGCACTCATATCCACCGGAAAAAATTCGCCCCACTCTCCGGTTTTTTGCATGTGCTCAATAATTTGTGGCACAAGTTTTTCATATTCTTCCTTTGAATATTGTTTGTTCAAAATACAATACTGTTCTTTTTGATGTAACCCTGCACAACCAAAACAATTATGAACAGAGCTACAACCTGCCGAGTAAAGTAAATTACTAGAACTTCCCATAACATCTTTGCAAAAAAGATTGTGATAGCCGATCACGGAGAGTGCTTCCAAGGATAATTCCTGACCGGCTCCATTGTACATACAGTCGTAACAATCTTTAAAATTTCCACCAGTCAAGCAGAATCTGCAATTTTCTGAATTTAGTAAGTCAAAAGAATCAAAACATGCATGGGAATTAAAAAGATGATTACCGCTAACCTCTTCACATTGATGAGAAATGCAGTCAACGTGAGGCAAACCTAAACGCAATTGGTTAAACTTTTGAATGAAATCCAGTAATACATTTGGATCTTTTAAACTGGATAAAATTGCTTCATATTCGTCTTTTGCATAAGGCGTGTTTAGCACATAAAACTCTTTATTAACCAAATTGACACAACCAAGACAAGAACGGCAATTTCTACAATTAGAAAGGTAAGAGGACGATGAACATGAGGTGGAATCGGTGCACAATTTGCATTCATAACAGCGTTCACAATCAACACACTCATAGCATTTTTCACACGAATAGGAATACAGCATGTCAAAACAATTTTTTGAATACCATAAAATATGTGAATAAAAGGAATCTTGATTTTCTATGTTCCCAAAAACTAAATAACAATTTTGTGACCCATAGCTTTGATTCGTATAAGTGCAATTCTCAGAATTAGAAACATTAACAGATGATTTTGGAACGGCATTGTATAATTCTTGAAATTGTTCAAAAAATGGACGATTAAAATCAAAATCCCTACCATATTGCAACGCATTCCAACGATCACTCCACCATTCTGGCAAAGAGTAAACTTTAAAAGGTTTATCAGAAGAATAGATAGAGATCATTTGTGCGCCGGAGAAATCAGATTTTCTGTGGTAAAGTTTTCTAAAATTTCTGTGAGAAGCTCTGCGTATCCACCTACATTCCGGACAAAAATTTGGTGATGGCACGGCATATTTAATGCCATTAAAAACAGGGGAAACCTTTGAATAGAATTCCATATCTACATCCTCAATATTGAAGGCATTTCCACATTTTTTACACACCTTTTGGATTGTTGCCATAAAACAATTTATTCGAGGAGGCAAGTATACGCACTAATTGTAAAATAGTCCATAATCCTAGCTTGAAAAATCATAAAATTAAGATTAGAATGCGTGTAGAAATTTTTTTACAACATACCCTTGTTAAAACAAAAATTATTACAATTCGGGCTTTCTGAAGAAGAAGCAACGGTATATTTAACAGTGCTTGAATTAGGAGGATCATTCGCAAGCACAATTGCAGGAAAAGCGGGCATACCACGCGTTAATTGTTATTATGTTTTGGAGAGTTTACGCAAAAGCGGACTTATAACAGTTAATTTAAAGGGAAATTTAAAATTTTTTGTTGCAGAACCACCACAAGTTTTGGTGAATAATATGGAGAGTAAATATCAAGAAGCCAAAAAAATCCTTCCGGAATTGCTTTCAATAACTAACATTTACGCATACAAACCAATCATTCGTTCTTACGAAGGAATTTCGGGAATAAAAAATATTTTTGATCAAACTCTTAACGCAAAATCAGAAGTTTTGGGCTACACAAATCTGGAAGCACTCGGCGATTTATTGCCGGATTATTTGCCATCTTACACTCAAAAACTTGTGCAAAGAGGGATAAAAACACGCCTACTTTCTCCTTTTACAGATGAGGCTCGCATGTTTATTAAAAGATTTTATCCCAAAAAATTTCCAGAAGAACTTGTTGAGATTTTATTCGTGAATCCAAAAGAATTTAAATTCGAAAATCAAATTAGTATTTATGATAATACAGTTGCAATTATGTCTCTAAATCCGGAAGAACTAATGGGTATGGTTGTAGAATCTGGCGTTTATGCACGCACAGAACGTGCCGTATATAATCTCGCTTGGCTTGGCGCAACCGCTTTTGTGGCACAGTAGGTGTTGTCACAACTCCAACAACTGATTTTGATTGCATTTTTTTTGAAATCATATAAGATCGGGTAGTACTAATTAGTATTACTAAAAGATATGATTAACAATACTCAATCGAAAAATAAAACCCGCATATCCATTACGATTTTGCCTTCAATAAACCTGATGCTCGACAAAGAAAGCAAGAATATAGGCGTTAGTAAGAGCGAGCTCATTGAAAATGCTTTGAAGTCATATTTACGCAATAAACTGCAACACGATGCGAAAATTTTAGGACAGATGCACTTTGATGATTTGCCCTCAGAAACTGAATGGTTCATGATGGGGCCACAACTTGAGCCTTATGACGAACATTAAAAAATGGAGATAAAGCAAGGAGATATATTTTGGGTTAGCCTGGATCCGATAAAAGGGCATGAACAGTCGGGAGAACGTCCGGTGCTGGTTTTGCAAAATGATCTTTTGAATCCACATTTAAGCACTGTAGTTATAGCCCCTATTACTACAAATTTAGCTACGAAGGGCTTGTTCACAACATGTTTTATAGAAAAAGACACCACAAGACTAAGAAAAGATAGCATTGTGCTACTCTATCAACTGCGTGCAGTGGACAAAGTACGTTTTAAGAAAAAAATCGGACAAATATCGCCAGACAAAATGAATGAAATCAAATTTCAAATGGCCTTGCTGTTTTAGTAAAATAAAATCTGCTATAATCACGCTACTTTAAAAGAATTATGAAAGTAATCCTACTATCCGCGGGGCGTAGTTTAAGGGCAAAGCCCATAGAAGATAAAAATTTTCTAAAATTCTGCGGAAAAACTTTGGTTGAACATCAAGTTGAGGCGCTTAAAAAAGCAGGATTCAATGATATTTTGGTTGTTGGGGGTGCGCACAATAAAGACAAATTAAAAGAAATTTTAAAGCCGTTTAAAGTGCAAATTTGCGAACAAAAAAATCTTGACGAAGGCATGGCAGGTGCAGTGCTTGCAGTAGAAAAAGCTGTAGGCAACGAAGATATTTTTATAGTGAGCGGTAACGATGTTGTAGACGAAAAGGCTTACGAATTAATGGAAAAAGCCTCAAAAACAACTGGAGATTCTTTTTTACTCGCGTACCAAGTAAGTAGTTATTTCCCCGGCGGTTACCTAAAATTACAAAAAGACCGCGTCATAGGCATTACAGAAAAACCTGGCGAGGGGAATGAGCCATCAAACTTAATAAACATAGTTTTGCACGTGCACAAAAATCCAAAAGAGCTTTTTGCCGAACTTAAAAAAGTATCATCGAAAAAAGATGATCGTTATGAAGTTGCATTAGATAATTTAATGAAAGAACGTATTTTTAAATCTGTGAAATACACGGGATTTTGGCAACCGATTAAATATCCATGGCATGTATTGGATTTAACAAATCATTTTTTAAGCGGACTAAAACGCAAAATCAGCAAGACTGCACAAATCGCAAAAACCGCAACAATTAACGGCAATGTTGTAATTGAATCAGGCGCAAAAATTTACGACAACGCAGTTGTGCAAGGGCCGGCATACATCGGTAAAAACACGGTAGTTGCAAACAATGCCTTGGTTAGAGAATCAATTATTGGAGACAATTCGGTTGTTGGATTTTCTACAGAAATCGCGAGGTCTTTTATAGGTGATGATTGTTGGTTCCACACAAACTATGTTGGCGATACGGTTATGGGCAACAATTGCAGTTTTGGATCTGGAGCAGTGTGCGCAAACTTACGTCTTGATGAAAAAGAAATTGGCGATTCTAAGCGTAATAAACTAGGCCCAATTTTCGGAGAAAATATTAGAGTTGGTGTGCAAACCAGCATAATGCCGGGCGTTAGGATCGGATCGAACACAATGATAACTTCCGGCCTTATAATTGCAGAAGATATTGAGCCGAATAAATTTGTTAAAGGCAAAACAACGTTAGAAATAAAAGATAACAAAGCCATTTTAGATAAATCTGCGCGGGCTAAAATGAAGGGCAAACTTTAAACACCGAGTTCAAATTCACTATCACCATTTATCTGGCATTGGCACGCAAGACGCATATCAGGCGAGCATCCACGAGTATCTAACGTGAATTCTTCTTGTTCCGTTTTTGGACCTAAATTATCACTACCATTTTTTATGCGGATTAAACAGGTTGAGCAAATCCCATTTTCACATCCGAATGGGATTCCTAAATTATTTTTTTGTGCAACATCTCTAAAATTTTCACCACTTTTACACTCTGCAATTGCACCGGTTGTTAGATTTTTTACTTTTGGCATTTGGTAATTTTAATTAAAAATAGTTTTTTAACAAAGGGTCGATGTCCACAAACGAAATCTCTTGATCTACAAGTGGCACATCAGCAATTTGTGGGACCATTTCTTCATATGTTGGCCTCTCTGCCGTGTAGTAAACACCGGTTGGAATTTTCTCACCCCACTCTTCAGCTTTTTGGATGGCAGAAGCCTTATATTCCGGATGATACGATGGATCATCTTCCAATTTATAAACACGCTCTTTGTACCATTGATAAGTATTGATTTTGTTAAAAGTAATGCAAGGTTGGAGTACATCAACATGCGCAAAACCTTTATGAGTAATTGCTTTCTTAAGGATTTCTTTTAAATGAACAACGTCGCCGGCAAAACCACGAGCAACAAAAGTGGCGCCGGAATTTATTGCTAAACTTAGAGGAAAAACAGGGACTTCGATAGCACCTTCCGGAGTCGTTTTGCTTTTAAATCCACTCTCGCTAGTTGGAGAAGTTTGCCCTTTTGTTAGGCTATAAACCTGATTATTTTGCACGATATAAGTTAAGTCCAAATTTCTACGAGCTGAATTTAAAAAGTGCGAAAGCCCTATTCCATAACCATCGCCATCACCACCAATCACAATAACCTTCATACGGTGATTTGCGAGCTTCATGCCGGAAGCAACCGGCAAACTGCGCCCATGCAATGAATGGAATCCATACGTTTTAATAAGATGTGGGGTCTGCGATCCACATCCTATGCCAGACACCACCATAGTCATTTCCGGATCAAGTTGAAGTTCAAAAAGAGCTTGTTTTAAAGCGACTAAAATTCCAAAATCACCACAGCCTGGGCACCAATTACATTTCGAACCGGTGTCCAAGTCAGAAAGTTTTTCTAAGATTTTAAGTGATTTTATCATGATAAAATTTCTTTGATTTTATCGAATATTTGAGATGCAGGAATCGGCCTGCCGTCATAACGAAGCAAACGATTCTCTATCAAAATTCCTGTATATTCACGAATTACACCAGCCATTTGCGCTTCTGAATTATTTTCCACAATCAAAACTTTTTTTACATTTTTCAAAATCTCTGTAACGCCTTTTTCCGGGAATGGAAGTGCACATTTTATTTGCAAAAAATTAACTTTTTTACCGTCAGTATTTACATTCGAAACTGCCTCTAAAATCGGTCCTTTTGTAGAGCCCCATCCAACAATTGTTAAATCGGCATCAACATCTCCATGTAAAGCAAAGCATTCGCTTTCTGGCAAAGATTCGGTTTTTAAAGTAGCCATTTTTCGCGCACGTTTGTCCATCATTTTAATGCGATTTTCAGAACTTTCATCAAGGTCTCCATCCTCGCGGTGTTCATCTGTAGCAGTAGTATAAATACAATTTGGATAACCGGGTAGCGCGCGAGGAGAAACGCCACTCTCCGTCAATTTAAAACGCTTATAAGTGCCCTCCGGGATTTTTAAAGCATCATCCATGCTAATTGATTCACCATGATCAATCTTCAAATTTTTATGGTCAAAAGGCTCAACCGTACTAACAGACTCACCAAGATATTTATCAGTTAAAATCAAACACGGCATTTGATATTTTTCAGCTAAATTAAATGCCTTAAAAGTCATTTCAAAACATTCTTTTGGATCACCCGGTAAAAACAAAACTCTTGCGAATTCCCCATGTGAAGCATGCATTACAAACCTTAAATCGCTTTGCTCTGTCCATGTTGGCATTCCTGTTGATGGCCCGGGCCTGGTGCCCATAACCAAAACAAGCGGAGTCTCAGTCATGGCAGACATCCCAAGAGCCTCAGTCATCAGGGCAAACCCACCACCGGAACTCGCGGTCATTGCACGAACTCCCATGTGAGATGCACCAATCGCCATATTTATTGCAGAGATTTCATCTTCGGTTTGTTTCATAACAATTCCATATTTTGTACCTTGCCCCGCAATAACCTGCATGATTGATGTGACCGGCGTCATAGGGTAGGCGGACATAAATTTAAGCCCGGCACGTATGGCCCCAATCGCAATCGCTTCATTGCCGGAAATCACCATACGACTTGGTTGATTTGCCACGCCACTCAATTTTTTTTCAAAAGGCAAAACGTCTCCACCGCAAGTAGGAAATCCATTTGCAAAATTTTCTTTTACATAATCATAACCTGCTTTTGCCATTCTAATATTATGCTCAACAACTTCAGCCCCTTTGCGTAAAAAAGTCCTTTCCAAAACACTACCAATAAAATCAAAATCAAAATCAAGCACTGCAAAACTGGCTCCAAGCGCGACTGTGTTACGCATAACACGTTCCGCGCCAAGCTCTTTTGTAATACGAGCAAGCGGAACCGCAACAATACGAACGTTTTTTCCAACCGCACTAAAATCAAAATCTATCGCTTCATTATCATAAATAACCGCGCCATCCTTATCCATTTCGAGCACATGTTTTTCGATAGTTTCTTTATTCAAAGCCAGCATCACGTCAACCTTTCCTTCATGTGAAAGTACGGGGGAAGGGCCAACTCTAACAAACGCAGTATTGTGCCCTCCGCGGATCAAAGATGGATATTCCGCATACCCATGAATATGCAAACCGGCACGTGCACACATACGCGCAAACATACTGCCCATGGTTGTAATTCCATAGCCGGCCTCTCCACCGGTAAGCCAATTTATAGGGCCATTTTGAATCATAATTCTTGGATATGAATCACATTTACAGGGCAAACATCAACTGCATTTTGATTTTCTTCCGCAGCTTTTTCCTCAACAATTAATTCAGTCGTGCCATTCTCTAAAACCGTCGCGCCAACTAAATCAGATTTTCCGTCTTCCGCATTCATCTCCCAAAATTTTGGGCAAACACTGGCACAAGCAGTGCATCCAATACAATTTGGCCTATCATGAGTTATTTTGAATTGTGTCATAGTGTGTTTTAAAATTATTGCTTATCACTAAATTGCTTAAACAGTAAACGAATTACCTCCGGGTAACAACGTTTTTCCAATTCAAGCGTACGTGCGCGGAGAGTTTCCGGAGTGTCGTCCTCATAAACCGGAACCTTTTCTTGCATGATTGTGGGCCCGCTATCAACTCCGAAATCCACATAATGAATTGTCATTCCGCTCTCCTTTTCTTTATTAGCCAGCACGCCTTCATGCACTTTCATTCCAAACCAGCCTTCTCCGCCATATTTTGGAAGCAAAGCCGGATGTACATTAATAATTCTTCGCGCAAAATGCCTCACAAAAGGCTGACTTAATATGCGCATATAACCTATTAAACACACCAAATCCACATCGCCGAGTTCTTTTATCAACTCCATATCATAATCTTCTCGCGTTTTGCCAAGTGGATTTACAAACACGGCTCTAATGTTCCTGGCGCGTGCTTTTTCTAAAGCCTTGGAATCTTCCACATTACTAATTACAACGCAGATGTCGATTTCTTTTGGCATTTTACCAGCGTCCATTTCCTCAAATATTGCACCCAGGTCAGTTCCATTCCCGGAGGCCAGTACTCCTATTTTAAAGTTTCTCATTTTTACAAGTGTTACATGATATATGGAAAAGTCCCATTCTTTCGGCAATCGCTTGCCCAGTAGGGGTAGTGGCAAGTCCGCCGAGAGCGGTCTCACGCAGTTTTGGTGAAATAAGTTCTCCAACTTCACGCATTGCAACTACAACTTCATCAAAAGGCACCACGCTTTCTATGCCGATATAGGCCAAATCCGAAGCAGCCATGCTATAAACGGCAGCAACCGCATTCCTTTTTACACATGGAACCTCCACAAGACCACCAATTGGATCGCAAGCAAGCCCAATCATATTTTTTAGAGCGATTGAGGACGCATGTAAACAGGTTTCAGGATTTTTACCGCGTACTTCAGTGAGGGCAGCAGCCGCCATGGCAGTTGCGCTACCAATTTCGGCTTGGCAACCACTAGCCGCACCAGAAAGTGTAGCTGTATTTGCAATAATAATTCCAATTGCAGAAGCGGTTAACATCATGCGCAACATTTGCTCTTCACTCAAATTAAATTTGAATTTTGCCCCATAAATTGTTCCTGGAATAACCCCCGAAGCACCGGCGGTTGGGAAGGCCAAAATCACTCCCATTCTCGCATTGTTTTCTCCTGTTGCAATAGCTCCGAGCATTGCCCTCACTGCGGCCTCATGTAAAAGCAATTCGCCTCCCAGTTTTTTAAAATCCTTTACCGTTTTTGCAAGTAGAGGGGTTGATTTGCCGGACATCCCACTTGGAGAAATTTCAGGATTTTCAATCGCGGATTCTATTGCGTTAAACATAACCTTGAGCCTTTCCCCGAGCATTCCCATAATTTCTTTTTCACTTTTGCCGGAAAGACGCATCTCATAATTAAGCATAACTTCCCAAATTGGCATTTTGTTTAGCCTACATTTTTCTAGTAATTCTTCTCCATTATGAAAAATAAAAGCATCCATATTATTTTGATAATTTTTTTAGAGATCGTACAAATAGAATTCCCTCTTCTTTTTCGAGTGCGAGTATTTCATCCAAACTAAGCTCTTTATCTATACTAAGTACACTCAGAACCTTATTCTCAAAAGCAAGATACGAACTCTGCATATTATGGATACGCACACCCTTTTCTCCCAAGAAACCGGTTGTTTTAGCAAGCATCCCTGGCAAATTTTCATTTTCGACTACAAGTGTGAAGTACTGTTCCGCGCTGTTTCCAGTTAAATGCACATCAAATCCATCAATTTGATTGATTACAACATTTCCACCACCTATCGAAGATCCAATGATCTCCATCTTTCTATCATCTGCCTCCAAAGTAATTTTTACAGAATTTGGATGATAAGAAGACCCAAGGTTCCCAGGTTCAAAACAGGCGATTAGACCTTTTTCACAAGCAATTTCAAAAGCATTCTTAATTCGCTCATCATTTGGTGCGAACCTCATTACTCCTGCAAGTAGTGCGCGGTCAGTAGCATGTCCTTTATATACTTCCCCAAAAGATCCATGTAATAAAAAATGCACTCTCTTTGGTGTGGCATCGAATATGGCCCGCGCAAATTGCCCTATCTTTACAGCCCCAGCAGTATGGGAACTGGATGGGCCTACCATAATAGGTCCGGCGATATCAAATAGGGAAAAGGTAGTCATATTTGTAGCAACATTATGCAGGGCAATGAATTTTCTTGCAAGCACTTAATAAATGACGTTCAGGTTAAAAAAATAGACGATGTAACAATCCGAATAACTCGTCCACCACATCTACTTGAAAGAATTTAATCGACCGCATATAGTGATATGAAACGCTGATTTAGACACTACAGCTTTTCACCCCGACCTTTCACAGAAACAAAAGAAAAACAAAAACAAATGTAGTTTAAAACTCTGCTTTGCGATGGTGACCATGACATGGTTACCCATGAGAGACAGACTCTCAATATCGCTTTGTGGGACTTGCTTTCGCTCCCTGCTTCGGTATAGCGACCTGATTCCACGCCAAAAGCCGCCCCGGTCCGGCCATAAACCCGACCAAAGTGAGGCAGATGAAAAACAAAAACAGAATGGTTTGGTCTCCATTCTCAGAACCAGCTTCTTGCTCATAACGATCTTCGCACCCAGATTACGGTGACGTTCTAGATCGAGTGAAAAGCTGGTTTTTTCGTAGCTAAAAATCCAAACAACTATCAGCTTCTATTCCGGCATATCTAATTAGCGTTAACGCATAAAATAGTGGTGAACAGTTTCCTCAGTCATTGCCATTTTACGCCTTCTCAAAGCCTCAATTATTGCATCATGATTTTTTTGCAAAGTCTCCAATATTGCAGGAGGGAATACAAGCATGAGATTTTTTAATTCACCGGTGCTCTCACCACCAGCAAGTTGTCCATAAACGCTCTCAAGTGCTGGCATGCCTGTAGGAGATCCATCACGTTTGCCCCTATATAAATCCCAAACTACACTGACGATAGGAGAAAATCTTTCGAGAAGGCTATGATCGTGTCGAACAAAACGAGCTCCTGTCTCTTCTTCAATGTAACGGAATTTAAAAGTAGACTCAATCTTACCATTATTAATCAATTCCAAACCTGCAAGAAGTGGGTATCCATAGATGGCGCGAATTGGACATAAGTCGCCAGACCACTCGCGTGTCATATCCACGCTACTTTCATAGAAACTGTCATATTCATCAAAACCCAAAACTTCTTTAAGGTTTGTTACTTGATGATCATCGTTATCTTCCGGATAAAACCCCGACAAAGTTAAATTGCCATTACTTGAACACAAAGAACTACTTTTTGGAAAGGATGAAAACCGCATGGCGTTCCAGCCTCTGTTAATATTCCATAGTCTCTCTCTCTCGATTTCACCACTTTTGGGAGCCAATTTTTCATCAGTAATTCCAGTTTCAAGAACAAGGTTGCAGGCCATAACGTTAAGATCAAAAAATAAGCCCGAATTAAAGCATCAAACAAACAATTTTGCAAATTTAGCTCTTGCGCCAAGCTGGTTTTTTTGCGCCTAAAATTTTACCCGCAAAGGACGAGAATATCTTTCAATAATATCATCGCGCCTAGACTCAAACAAATCTAAAATTCGCTCACCAAATATACGTGTCAAATCTTCAGGACTAGTAGGGTCAGAAGCATCCCTTCCATCATTTCTTCTAATAATTTGTGCAAAAAGATCCTCAAGTGCAGGTGAAGCTAGCTCGCTTACACAAGCGTCTCCTCTTAGCACATAATATATTCGAGTAATTTTTCTCAAAACTTGTGTATATCCTTTGTGATGCTCGTTATCAATAGTACCCCCCCAATCACTTAAAAGGCCTTGGAATGTAAAAGGACCCAGCCCCCTGCCATTAGCTATTCTTTCGGGGAGGGCAAGGGACGATACATCAAGGGGATAGCTATAAGAAGCACCACCACACAATACTCCTCGCCCAATTCCCGCCTCTGGGAATTCCGCTGTAGACTTTCCCGGATCCCATTTAAAGAAGTAATGTTCCAGAGGTGATCCATTAAGTCTAAATTCACGCGCACTACCAAAAAAATAGGGAGGCAAAATTAATACACCGCTTTCATCTAGTGGACTGGTAGATGCCATCTCATCCCAAACAAAAGAATCAGCAGACGGTAACTCTTCTCGATTCATATCGACACCTATACCAACACGTAAGTGGCATGCCATAATCCAATGCTGAAAAATAAGGCCGAATTAAACCACTAAACAAACAACTTTGCAAATCTAGCCTTTGCACCAAGCTGGTCTTCTATCTTAAGAAGTCTGTTGTATTTGCAAATTCTATCCGTTCTGCTCATAGAACCGGTTTTAATTTGACCGGTCTCCATGGCAACCACAAGATCGGCAATTGTTGTATCTTCCGTTTCTCCACTTCTATGTGAAACAACAGAAGTAAATCCGGCATTTTTAGCCATATTTATAGTTTCAATTGACTCTGTTAGCGTGCCAATTTGATTCAATTTAACCAAAACTGAATTTGCAGAACCTTCACTAATTGCACGACTTAAAAATTTAGTATTTGTTACAAGCAAATCATCTCCAACAATCTGGATTTTTTTGCCAAGTCTATCTGTTAATTTTTTCCATCCTGCCCAATCATTTTCCGCTAGACCATCTTCAATAGAAACTATTGGATATTTAGCGACCAAACTTTCCCACAAATCAATCATTTCATCTGAGGTTTTAGAACCAATCCCACTCCTTTCAAATACATAATTGCCGTTGTCCCAAAGCTCGCTAACCGCAGGGTCAAGCGCAATAGAAACGTCAACTCCAGGTTTGTAACCGGCAAGTTCAATAGCTTTTACAAGTAGCTCAAGTGGTTCTTCGTTACTTTTACAACTTGGAGCAAATCCACCCTCGTCTCCAACGGATGTGGCATAGCCGGCATCTTTTAGAACTTTTTTGAGTGCATGGAAAACTTCCGCACCATAACGAATTGCCTCGTGGAAACTTGGCGCACCTTTTGGCATAATCATAAATTCCTGGAAATCCACGCTTCCGTCGGCATGTGCACCACCATTTATAAGGTTCATCATAGGCAGTGGAAGTAGTGTTGCATTTGGATTTAAGTGTTCCCAAAGCATTAAGCCCTTTTCGTCGGCAGCCACATGTGCAACCGCGAGTGAAACTGCCAAAATAGCATTTGCACCAAGCCTGCTTTTGTTGTGTGTTCCATCTAGCTCTATCATTTTTCTATCGATTGCTTCTTGTTCTTGCACGTCCATTCCCATAACCGCATTCCTTATTTCGCCTTCCACATTGCCGACTGCCTTAAGCACACCCTTTCCCCCAAATCTTTTATCTCCATCCCTAAGCTCACATGCCTCATTTTCTCCTGTTGAAGCCCCACTTGGAACAATAGCTCTACCAAAACCTTTTTCTGTTGTAACCTCTGCTTCCACCGTTGGATTTCCGCGTGAATCAAGCACCTCTCTTGCATGGATGGACAGAATTTTAGACATATTTAGCTTGGTTAAAACATATTTGGATCGCCAACATAATTCATATTCTTTGCTAAAAGCGCAAGCTTTGTTAGAATGCTGGCGATTTTAACAGCTACAAAATGGAAATCTACTGGCACGGTCATTCATGTTTTACTATTAAGTCTAAGGACGCAACCATCGTTACAGACCCGTTTTTGATGGGGCAAGCTTTGCCTAAACTCAAAGCGGATATAGTAACTTTAGGTGGAGAAGGGGAGATTGCTGAGGTTGATGGAAATCCAAAAATTTTGGATTGGCCTGGCGAATTTGAAGTTTCCGGCATTTCGATCGAGTCATTTAAGCCAAATGGAGATGAGGCAAATGTGTTTCTTTTCCAGGTTGATGGTATGCATATCTGTCATTTGGGCTACATATCGCACGAATTATCTGACGAAGTTTTAAATCATATTGGAGATGTGGATATACTTATGGTTCCGGTTGGAGGGGGGGTAGTGCTAGATGGTAAAATGGCACAAAAAGTTGTGGAAGCCATAGAACCAAGAATAGTTATTCCAATGGTTTATGCTGGAACAGAGACAAAACTTAGCATATCCGGTGCTGAAGAATTTTTGAAAGCAGTTGGTAAAACGGAGCTAACGCCTATAGAAAAGTTCTCAGTCCAGAGCCGTGCCAATTTACCGGAAGAAACTATGGAATTTGTGCTTTTGGAGCCAAAGCTATAAGGCTATAGTGCTACCAAACAGCCTGAAGATAAGTGGTACGCTCTTCTTGTGGCATAAGGCCTTAAGAAGTGCGAAATTTTTGTAAGCCAACTTCTTTTGCCCACAAAATAAACGCGAGACGTTGAAACATGAAACTTTTTGTGAGTTTTTGTGAATAACATATTGGAGTGGTATTTAAGAATACATGCGTATAACGGCAGTAACCACGCCTTGAACCTCTAGATATTCAAGTGGATTGATGTTTTTGTAATCAGGATTTTCTGCTTCCAACCAAACACTTCCTTTCTCAGCCTTGTACCTTTTTACTGTATTTAGTCCATCTACAAGGGCCACCACAATATCACCATCCTTTGCTTTAATTTCGCTGTTTGCTATTACAAAGTCTCCTTCCAAAATCCCTGCATTTATCATAGAAAGCCCACTAACGCGGAGTGCAAATGAACCTTGTGGGCGTTTTAGCAGATCGTTTCCAATCTCAAAATAATCAAGCACATGTTCTTCGTTTAACGTAGGCCCTCCGGCCGGAATTGTCCCAAGCAAAGGGATCCTACTTACATTAGATCCATTCTCAAGTCTTTCTTTAACAGAGTCCAAAAGCCCTATCCCGCGTGGTGTGTCGTCTTTATTTAGAAAGCCTTTCTCTTCTAACGCCTTTAAGTGTTTTAAGATGCTGTTGTCACTGCTAACTCCAAAGTGTTCACGCATTTCACGCAGAGTTGGAGATTTCCCCATTTTCATCTGATAATCTTCAATAAATTGGAGAACGGCTTGTTGTTTATCGGTAATCATAGCGCGAGAGGGGTTATTTCTTAGCACTGAAGTGCCTGGGTGAGTAAGTGCTCACATATTAGGTGAGCGGACGCTCACCGTCAAGTAAAGTAGCATGGACACCTCTCAAAAATCATGTTTTAACAAGCCACAGCAAAGCGTATAACAATCTTATGAACAACCTTTACATAAAAACCCTCGACCATTTAAAAACAAAACAAAAAATCCTTTTTTTGACGACTTCAAATCGTTGGTCAGGCGAAGAGGGAGGTGAAAAACCCAAAAGCACGCTACTTGCGGAAAAATTCGCAAAAGATTTAGGTGAAAAAGTTAAAATAATAGATGTAACCAAACTCAAAATTTATTCATGTGAAGGCAATGTTTCTACAGAGAAAGGCAATTCTTGCGGTCAAAAAGAAGCAAATCTCAAAGACAATGAAAAGAACCCAAGCGCCTGCCACAGATGTTGGGCGAGTTTAAATAATAAAGACGACGAACTTTGGCAAATTAGCAAAAGCCTTTTTGAATCTGATTGTGTGATATTTTTTGGATCAGTTCGTTGGGGTCAAATGAACTCTTTTTATCAAAAATTGATCGAGCGCCTAACTTGGCTTGAAAATCGTCATTCAACCTTGGGCGAAGATAATTTACTTGGCAAAATTGATGCCGGAATTATTGCAGTGGGGCACAACTGGCATGGCAAAGAGGTGATTGAGACCCAAAAACAGGTCTTAAAATTTTATGGATTTAACGTAGTTGATGACATCTGCTGGAACTGGCAATTTACAGAGGATGAGAATTCCGAAGATAACGAATCCTACCTCAAAGCCAGCAAAGTTTTTATGGAGGAATTTATTGATTAGCTCTGTGCACGTGCACAGTTTTTGCCTCGATTTTTGGCTTAGCTAAGCCATTTTGATTTCAAAAATTGTACGTGCATAGTACAATGCAATTATGCAAGCCTACGACTACATAATCGAAAAATTAATCGGCATTGGATTCTCCGAGGGGGAGGCGATTATTTATACAAAATTATTGTCATATCCGTCTGTAACTGCAAATTTCTTACAGAAACAAACAAGATTTAGCTTGGCCGGAATTTATAAAATCCTTGATTCATTAATTTCAAGCGGACTTGTTTTGACGCAAGCAACGAAGCCATCGGTATACAAGGCGATTGGCACAAATTTGCTTGCAAAAAGATTTGAAAAAGAAAGCAAAAAAATGCAAAGAATATCACGAAAATTGCAAGATTTAACAGGTTTGATGTCCATCAATGAGCAAACCGAAATTTACGAAGATGAGGAACTGGTTAACGAATACTTATCAATTCCTAAAAAAATCAACGATTTTATTTGGTGCGTTGGATCTTTTGAAGCTGTAATCAACTTTTTTGGCGAGAATACGGAGAGGGAATTTATTAAAACAAGATGTAGTCGAGGTGTATCTGCAGACGCAATTATTTTTGATAGCTCTAAATGTTCCAAAGAATTAGCAGGTCGCGATAGAGGAGAAAAACGAGAAACAAAATTTATAGGAATCAAAAACTATCCTCTTAATTTTGACTATTTGTTTGGCGACACATATTTGAATTTTCACAAAGACGACGAGGGTAAATTGAGGATGCTCAAGGTAAAATCCAAAAATCTCGCAAACGCAAAATTGATGCAATACCAAGCACTTTGGAATTCCACTTGCAAGTAGAGAAGATTTTTATCCGATTTTAACCTGTTCGCATTCAAGTGGCGGAGCTTTTTTACAATAAAAATTAACGCCATCAAAAATCATTATAAAATTATGACTTAACACTTAATTAGATTTTTATGCCAGAAAACATCCGCGAATTAGAAATAATCGTGCCATCGCAAGAAACATCTAGTGTAAAAATGCCACAAGTGCCAAATTTTGCTGATAGAGCTACATTCCATCAATCTACAGAATTCCCAAATTCTGCAAAATTTATGTTATTTGTATACCAAAATTCAGGAGCAGAAGAACCCTTTGTGGCAATCGGCAGGCCAGGCGACAGGCTCCACGCGGACATTCGCAGTAGAATTAATAGAGATACCGGCAATACAGTAAGACCAGGAAATATTCGGCAATGGGGTGGCGGATTTTATTTATTAACAAATGAAGAGCCAGTTAGGGTAATCTTCCATGGCAGAAGCGAAACTTTTGGCAGATTTAATGAAGATTTGTTACAGCGAGCTATGGAAGAAAGCGGAATCCAAACCAAATGGGAAATTCTCCGTAGATGATTTTCCTACAATTTTGGCGCAGGCGAAAGTTTGCCCGGGCACAGTTTTTGCTTCGATTTTTGGCTTAGCTAAGCCATTTTGATTTTCTAGTCCGCACTAAAGTGTGTGCTGTGCACGTGCACACGCAAGCGAAACGAAAGAGCCAAAATTCAAACAGGGCGTTGCTGAGTTTTTTCTTTAGTAAAATATTTTTGCTATACTCACGCCATGTTGAAAGACCTCTTTAAGATCCGTAAACTTGGTTGGTTAACACCTGCTCGTCAGATAATTTTGCTGGTACTCACATATTCGGTCCTTATTGCTACGGTTTATTGGGCTCGAGAAACAGCCAGTGATTTTTTTGGACGCGTAGGGAGCTTCCAGGTGATTTTCGCACCACTTTATGAAGAAATCATTTTTAGAGGCCTAATCCTTGGGGGACTGTTAGCCCTTTATAACAAAAAAGTCGCCATATTCCTAAGTAGCATTCTTTTTGGGCTCTGGCATCTTAAAAACTTTCAAATCCTTTCCACTCAGGCGCTGATTTACCAAGTTCTTTATACCGGGCTTCTACTCGGGCCATTGCTCGCTTGGGTGGCACTACGATTCAAAAGTATATGGCCTGGTGTACTGATTCATGTGCTTAATAACATACTTTCAATCCTGAGTTGGTGGATAATAGCTTCATTACTTATCCAAACATGAGCAACATCTTCATCTTTCACGGCACTGGCGGACATCCGCAAGAAAATTGGTTTCCTTGGCTTAAGGCAGAGCTTGTGGCAAAAGGTCACAACGTCTACATTCCAAAATTTCCTACACCGGAAGGCCAATCGCTCGAGGCATGGTTGGACGTTCTTAAACCTTACGAAGATAAAATCAATGAGGATTCGATTTTGATTGGGCATAGTCTTGGAGGACTATTTCTGTTGCGAGTTCTTGAACGACTTCAAACAAAAGTCAAAACAACAGTTTTTGTTGGCGCACCTATTGGCGTTAAACCTATTAAATTTTATGAAAGTGATGAAAAATTCAGCGGATTTGATTTCGACTGGGACGCCATTCGAACAAAGGCAACTCACTTCATTGTTTTCCATTCCGATAACGATCCATACGTTTCCCTTGCAAACGGAGAACTTTTGGCAAAAGAGCTTGGTACAAACCTTACTTTTATTCCAAACGCAGGCCACTTTAACTCTGCCTCCGGCTACATCAAATTTGAGGAATTGCTAAAGTTTTTTTAGGCTACACCTTGTGCAAATTTGGTGCCCTCGGGAGGAATTGAACCTCCATTTTATCCTTAGGACGGATCTGTTCTATCCGTTGAACTACGAGGACCGTTTAGCGCAGCTAAGTTAGCATTTTTCTGGCGAAGCCAGGCATTTTGCCAACCAAGCCCAACCAGTCTACTAAAAAATTTTTGCGATTGTAAGCCCTTTCTCGTATCATGCGTGCGTTACTAACAGCGAAGAGGCATGGAATTAACACCAATGATGCAACAGTACCAAGAGATTAAGGCCGAGTGCCGTGACGCAATCCTTTTTTTTAGACTTGGTGATTTTTACGAAATGTTTGGACAAGATGCAATCGAGGCCTCAAAAATCCTGGACATAACCTTAACTTCTCGCAACAAAAGCGATCCCAACGGGCATCCGATGTGTGGAGTTCCTTACCACGCGGTTGAAGGTTACATTGCAAAACTCATAAAATCCGGCAAAAAAGTGGCAATTTGCGAACAAATTTCCGACCCAGAGCTCCCGGGGATAGTAAAACGTAAAATCGTAAAAATCATCACTCCGGGCACGACTTACCTTCCGCAGACCTTAAACCAGAAATCAAACAGATTCGTATTGGCCGTTTTCCCTCAAAAAGATTACTTTGGAATAGCTTTTTGTGATCTAAGCACAGGTGAATTTAAAGCCACCGAATTCTCCGGCAAAGACGAGCTTAAAATGGAACTTTTAAAGATAGATCCATCGGAAATAATCTTACACACGGAACATTATGATGAGCCACAAGTTCGCGCACTACTTGCGGAATTAACAGAAGCAACTCTCTCGCCGATTGAGTTTTACGAGGAGCCGTACCAAATGCTAGCCCGTCATTTTAAGGTTACAACTTTGGATGGATTTGGGATCGGGAACAAACCTTTTGCGGTCCAAGCGGGAGGACTTTTGCTCAAGTATCTTTTGGACACACAAAAAGATGAGTTAAGACATGTGGATCGCATAACTTCTTATAATCGGGAACAGGTTATGGCGCTCGATGAAGCCACAATTCGCAATCTGGAACTTTTTACAACTTTAAGAGATGAAAATGAAGAACATACATTGCTAAAGATTTTGGATGAAACTTTAACATCTATGGGCGGGCGACTTTTAAAGAGATGGCTCACGGAACCTCTACTTAAAAAAACGGAGATAGAAGAAAGGCACGAAGCTGTTTTTGAACTCACACAAAATAATGATCTGCGCCACGCACTTTTGGAACAATTAAAAGGTTTAAATGACTTGGAACGTTTGCTCGGCAGATTGAGCGGGAATACAGGCACTGCGCGAGATTTAATTGGCTTGGCGGATTCTTTAGAGCGTATTCCGGAAATCAAAAATCTACTCAAAGAAGCTCAAAGCAATCTGTTAAATGACCTTCAAAATGCGCTTACGGAGCTTGCCGACCTTAGCACGGAAATCAAAAAAGCGATTTTGGACGAGCCGGCCTCAAAATTAACAGAAGGAAATATAATAAAACCAGGCTATTCACAAGAACTTGATGAACTGCACTCATTAATGCACTCAGCAAAAAGCGCGCTAAAAGCAATCGAAACAGAAGAGAGCAAAAAAACCGGGATTTCATCTTTAAAAGTTAGTTTCAATCGGGTTTTTGGTTATTACATAGAGGTTAGCAAAATCAATTTACATAAGGTGCCGGAAACCTATATTCGTCGCCAAACACTTGCAAATGCGGAGCGTTTTGTGACTCCGGAATTAAAAGACTACGAAGAAAAAGTCCTAAGCGCGGAAGAAAAATCAAAAGACCTGGAATATAGATTGTTTTTGGAGCTCAGGGGCAGAGTTCTAACGGAAATTCGCGCAATCAAACAAAACGCAGGAATTCTTGCGGAAATTGATGTGCTTATGTCTTTTGCCCTGGTGGCAATCAAAAGAAATTACGTTAAGCCGGAATTAACTTTAGAGCCAATTTTGGAGATACGTGGAGGCAGGCACCCGGTTGTGGAAAGTATGACTTTTGAGAAGTCTTTTATAGCAAATGATGCGCTTTTCCTTAAAGATCAGGCGGAAATCAAACTTATTACCGGCCCAAACATGAGCGGAAAATCGACTTATTTGCGCCAAGTCGCCTTGATTGTACTTATGTGCCAAATAGGCTCTTTTGTGCCGGCAGACCAGGCAACAATGCGCGTTTTTGACCGGATTTTTACAAGAGTTGGAGCTAGCGATAACTTGGTGCGCGGCCAGTCCACATTTATGGTTGAAATGCAGGAATCTGCCTATATTTTAAATCACGCAACAGACAAAAGTTTGATAATTTTGGACGAACTTGGGCGCGGAACCAGTACTTATGACGGCCTCAGCCTTGCCTGGGCGATTTTTGAACACTTGCATGATAAAACCCGCGCATTTTCTTTGTTCGCCACCCATTATCACGAACTGATTGAACTTGCAGAAAGGTTGCCACGCGCAAAAAACTACTGCATAGACGTAAAAGAAACGCCTCGTGGCGTAATTTTCTTACATCAAATAAGGGAAGGTGGAATAGACAAAAGTTACGGGATAGAAGTGGCTAAGTTGGCAGGGATACCAATCCAAATTATTGATCGTGCAACTCTTTTGCTTGGCACTTTGGAGAAAGAAAAATCCATCAATCCAATAAAAATTCCGGAAAATCAGCTGGATATTTTTGCTCGCGCAAGGCACCCGGCACTGGAAAGACTCAAACAAATCGACATAAACAAACTCACTCCACTCGAGGCCCTTAACGCATTAAGCGAACTCAAACGAAATGCATTTTAACTCAAAACTGCAGGAAGAAACTCACAAAAAAGCCATTTTAAAAAAATATAAAGCGGTTGCTTTTGACGTAGACGGCACACTTACCAAATTTGCTGGATTTGTGATTCCAGAATCTTTAAAAAAAGCCTTGGTACAAATACCGGTCCCAAAAGCATTTTGCACAGGGAGACCAATAGAAAACATGGGAGCACATCTGGAAAAAATCTGTAATATGTCCAAAAATCCCAAAAAAGAGCTGGAATCGTGGACGATTATCTCTGAAAATGGAAGTGCCATAAGCGAATACCAAAAAAAGACGCAAGATTATAAGATGATTTACGAGGTTCTGTGGCCGGAGGAAAGAATCACAAGGGAAACTCTTAGTGCGTTTATAAAAGATAAATTTGGTTGGCATGCGATTGTGGCACTTAGAGGGCATTGTTTGGTTACTCATTATCATGCATGGATGTATTTATTCCCACGCGGAATAAGGTTACTCTCGCACCATACGGCACTCAGTTTGAGGAAAATGCTCAAAAAAATGGACTTGGACGATATTTTAAGTATACAAGATTCCGGAATCGGCAACCTGATTGTGCCTACAAAAAGCGGTAAAGGTAAGGCTATAAAAGTTTGGGCAAATCATCTCGGAATCGACGTAAAAGATGTACTTGTGATCGGCGACCAACCTGGCATTGGCGAAAATGACGAAGAATTTTTATCAGGCGATTTTGGCACAGCTTTCTCTGTTGGCTCACTTACAAAAAATGTTTATCCACTGCCGGCTTTTGATGCTCATGGCCATCGATTAACAGGTCCAAAAGGCACAGAATGGATGGTTAGGAATGTGGGGTGGTAGAAATCTCTTGCCTAAAGGGCTACTGCATGCTAATCTCACCGCGCTTTATCTGTCTTTCGAGGGATATATGTGGCCAAAAGGCCGGGTATCACCTCCGAAAGTAACTATCCATACAGGTATGAAATATGAAATCATGCTCATCCTTAGTCCAAAATTTACGGACAAGGAACTCGAAAAAATGCTAAAGGAAACCAAAGGAACCCTCACGGAAAATGGTTTTACAATCATAGATGAGGACATTTGGGGTATGCGCGATCTCGCATACAAAATTTCCGGACAAACTCGCGGTTACTACGTGGTTATGACTTTTTCTGGAGAGCCATCCGGGGTTCCAGCAGTGCACAAGGATTTGTGCCTACAATCAGGTCTAGTTCGTTATTTGCTTACCAAAGTCGCCAACGATTACGTACTTATGCGTTATGAAGGCGGTTTGCAAATGGCAAAAACAGCAAACGCTAAATTAAGCTCACCGGCAGAAGAACTTTCAAAAAAAGTTCGCTCAAGGAAGCCAAAAGCTGAAAAAGTGGAAGAATCCAAAGAAAAAAATGAAGAACTTGATGAGAAACTAAAAGCCATCATCGAGGACAAAGACATACTTTAAAAACTACGTGGCTTAGCCACACAACTAATATTTAATTCCTTACTATATGCGAAGTGTTAACAAAGTGATCCTCATAGGGAATCTTACAAGAGACCCAGAACTTAAGACTACAACAGGTGGGCAGTCAATCGTCACCTTTGGTCTTGCAACAAACCGCCAATGGACAACAAGTGGTGGAGAAAAACGTTCCTCAGCCGAATTCCACGAATGTGTGGCATGGGCTAAACTAGCTGAAATCTGCAAACAACACCTTAGGAAAGGTATGTTGGTTTACGTTGAAGGCTACCTAAAAACTCGTAGCTGGGATATGGAAGACGGCACACGTCGTTTCCGCACGGAAATTGTGCTTCAGGATATGATTATTCTCGAAAAACGTCACTCAGATGAGGAGGGAATTGACTACATTCCGGAAGGCGAAGTAGCAATTGATGAAGTAGATGCAGGTGTAGTTTCAGATGTGGCCCCACAAGGAGACAGCTCTCTTGCGGCAAACATCGAAGACGACAACATGTTTTAGCCACAACAATATTTCAATCTTACTATGACAAAAAAAGTAAAAGTACAAAAAACACCTCGTCCAAATCTCCCAGTCTATATTGACTACAAAGATTTGGAAACGCTTCGCGGATATTTATCCGTGTTTGGACGCATAGTTCCGCGTTACTACACCGGTGTGTCTCTAAAACAGCAAAAACAGCTTTCTAGAGGTATCAAACAAGCTCGTGAAATGGCACTTTTGCCTTACACAAGAAAGTACTAGAAGGCCGTAAAGTTCAAATTAAAGTCCCACTTTAAAAAAAGGTGGGATTTTTTGATAATCCATAATCTCATGCCCGGGTACCATCAATACATTGCGTGTAACCATACCGTCTGGAAATTGGTATGACTCTAACAGAGGCTCTGTCTAGAAGTGCTCTAAACCAAACATTATCTGGACTGGCACCAAATTCTTTAAAAGAATACTGATTACCACTTGGCGGTAATTCAACAGAACGTGGAAATGGTAGAAATGTACTTGATGATGCCAAACAGCTTTCTTGTAAAAAAGTAACCCAATCAGGTTCACAACCGGAAACACTATTGTCACCAAATTTTATTAGGCTAACCGGGACATGGTTGTCTAAAGTCCTAATATCAGGCCAATTATTTGGATTAGGAGACATCCTATCTTCAAGTGTTGGTAAGTGCCACTTACAAAACTGATCATTTCCTCTCAGAAGCGCACTTTCACTACTATAACGAGGTATTCTTACGCTGGCAACTTGGCCATCCATGAAAGGATGTATTTGATGAGACGTTGTCATTTCATCCGTAACTTTTGCCCTGAAGCCGGATGCTCCTAGGGCGGTGAGAAAGGGCGAACTAGTTGGTCCATTTCCAGACTCTTTCACAAACGGTCTGGACACAATAATAACTGGAGCTTCTTCTTCCATACCAATATCGGCAAGGGAAGTAGGCCTACATTGATCCCTCAAAAATCTTGGAAGGACAGCCCACGACAACATTCCTTTGGGATTTACATCTCCTAATTTCATAGATTCTTCCCCAAATACACGCGCAAGATTTGCCTCATCTCGAACAAACTCCATCAGTCCTTTCAAGGTGGCATAATCTTCCGGAACAGATCTGCCTAATCGAGTTTGGATGTTTGCCGCATCCATCAACTTTTCAAACCCACCCATTGTGTATCCATTTGCCATATTATAAAATTTAACATTTAAGCCGTAATCTTACCCCCCCCAGTTTGGAAAACAAGCCAATAATGGCTCACAAAAGCCAAAAACTAAACAAAAATAATTTAGCCCCGGGATGGGCAATCCAAATCGCTCAGCCATGTACTTTATCTCTGTATTTTTGGTCGATTAGATGCGCCAGCTGATGATGCTCGCGGCAAAGTGGCGCCAAAAATCGTGGATCGTGAGTTTTTGCCAGCGCAAATCTTTGTGAGTGATGTATTTCTTGCGCCGGCTTTGTACAGTTTGGAACTCCGCATTTTGTGCCAAATTCTTGGTTGAGGATTTTGCGAACTTTGGCAGGAATATGCCTGGAAACGGGTTGCTTGGTTATTTCCTCTGCGATTTCCTCTTTTTCTTGCTCTATTTTTGTCCTTCTTTGGTCCAGCAACTCCGCAAGAATTTTGTTAACGTCTTGCCCTTGCGAATTTAGACGATTTAATTCTTCGGCCACCTCCGCAGAAAGTTCAAAATCTAAGTGCGCGGTGTGCACGTGCACAGATTTTACTTCAAATAATGGCTCGCCTAAGCCATTTAGCCCTCCGAAATAATGCATTTTGTCACTTTGTAGGCTTGCATTTTTTTCATCCCTAACAAAAGTTTCAAGTGCCCCACGTGGAAGAATTTTTACAGTTTCCGCAAGTTCCAAATCATTCTCCGCAGTTGCTATCGAGTTAACTCTCGCAAGTTTATTTACAC
>Ga0265292_1000424_pt1 | contig 61907 bp, 58 predicted proteins | sample Munlanlewell296A_FD_189080 | JGI IMG/M metagenome (GOLD analysis project Ga0265292, IMG submission 189080) | Leachate microbial communities from a municipal landfill in Southern Ontario, Canada - Leachate well 296A | ecosystem: Engineered > Solid waste > Landfill > Unclassified | place: Canada...
GTGATCAATCGTCGCCGATAGGTCCCGTCTCTGGTTATGCCCTGGAGCAATAACTGATATCATCCCTTTTGCATGGAGGGGCGGGGAAACTGTTTTCTCCTTGACAACTGTCAACCATATCAGGGTCGCGTCTTGAATGTTGCTGTTTGGCTGGCATTATTGCTATTACGCGGGTGTTCAGGTAAAATAGCATAGTAACAATAGAGCGGATTGTTATAACGCAGGAGGTAAAGCATGTCTTCAAAAACAGCCCTTGATATGACTCCCGATATGTTGCGACAGTATAAGCCGTTTACGTTGAAAAAAGAAAAGGCGGCGCCGGGTCCATCGGCAACGGACGCGCGCGGTGTCGCTGTCAGCATCGCGGAGGAACTGAAGAGGAGATTCGGGGCGAAGAAGGTCGCCCTGTTCGGCTCTCTGGCCAGGGGCGAGTTTGACAGATGGTCCGATATCGACCTTGCCGCCTGGGGCATCCCCGCCGCCGATTTTTACCGTGCCGTCGCTTTCGCGACCGGTTTCAGCGGCAACTGGAGGGTTGACCTCGTGGATGCGGAGGATTGCTCGCCGTCCCTCCGCGCGGTTCTTGAACGGGAAGGAGTCGAGCTGTGAGCAAGGCCGGGGACGCGCTGGCTGACCGTATCCTTTCCGAACTGTCGGAGTTGTCCGCTCTCACGGACCGCGTCAGGCGCGCATGGGAGATGGTTGTAAACAGGAATGATGATTTTTATCTCGACAGCGTCGCACTGAACCTGCACGGCTTCTACTCGGGTTTGGAACGCATTTTCGAGCGGGTCGCATCGTCCATTGACGGGAACATTCCGGCCGGGGCCAATTGGCATCAGGAACTGCTCGTTCAGATGAGCCGTGAAATACAAGGTGTGCGTCCCGCGGTAATCTCCCGGAGCTGAAAGATAAGCTGGAGGGGTACCGGGGGTTTCGTCATGTTGTTCGCCATGTCTACTCCTACCATTTGAATCCCGCCAAAATAAAATCGCTGGTCGATCTTTTTCCCGAAACGCTCAAGGAAGCCGATGCCGCACTTACGGCTTTTGCCGAATTCCTCAGAAACGCGGCTTAATTCCGCATTGGGTTGATTTTAAACGGACATTCCTTTCGGGTGCGAAATGACCTTTGATCTCAAACGAATGCTTGAAAGCAAAAAAGCGCTGCGCAGCAAACTTGCCGGTCGCCCTTTGGCGGAGAAACCCGACATCTCGATCGCAGGAACGCAATCAACTCGAAAGATTGAAGAGTTGTGCGGGACGAAGTGTTCAAGCTTGGCTTAATGGTCGTTATACGTGCTATCGATATCTATTCAGAGCATCTATCTACAAACAGCAAAGTCGTAGACAAGGAGCTTGTATGAACGAAGAAAATCCGACTACCGCCATTACTCCATTTGAACGCATCCGACGGACGCATCCGACAGGCAGCGAATTCTGGTCGAGCCGGGATTTCGCCCAGGTGCTTGGATATACGGATTACCGGAACTTCGAAGCAGTCATCGAAAAAGCGCGCACCGCGTGTTTTAACACAGAGGGACAGCGGCCAGCGGGTCGAAGACCATTTCGTTGAAATCACCGAAATGGTCGAGATCGGCAAAGGCGGACAGCATCAAAAAGCTTGAGACCAATAAGAAAAGAGCTTTGCGCGGTAGTAAAAAGATATGACGAGCACGTCCGGAATGGTGGTTGTTTTAATGGCGCGCCAGGGGCTTGAAAAGCGCAAGGTTTTTAAACTGTTGCAAGACAAACAGCGGAATAGAATGTTTGTATCCAAGGATATCCTCAAGATTATGGAATGAAAGTGAAGTTACGTAAGCCGAACGCTATGTAACTTTAAGCTTGTAAAGTTACATAGCGTGAAAATAATGAAACTCAAGTTACATAAGGACAGCGACAGGCAATCGTCTTATCAGGCGCTTGGGGACGTATCACGAACAGGATCGTCCGGGAGATGTTCAAACTTGCCGATGAAGGCGCGCTTAAGGAAATACGCAAGCTCGAAAAGCTCGGCGTCATAAAATCCGAAGGAAGAGGGCGAAGCGTTATGTACGTCCTTGCGTGAGGTTGGCGATTAGGGGATAAAAAGACGAAGGAATATTTTTTGGCGGTTCAGTCGGGAATGGATCGGAACTATGAACCTATGACAACGGTTTTCAGCGACGTGATCCGTAGGACGCTGCGGACTCATGAACAGTAGCAGGTCGCGCCCGCTTCTTGGAAGGCTTGCGCGCGCTCAGACCGGCAATTCGCACACCTTCTATGGCTGTGGAACTCTCTACTGTAATAGAGAGAGCTGCCTCTCGCTCGTTGGAATTTTTCAGGTAGGGGTTGGTTTTTATTAATGCGTCTTTAAGCATGGCATCATTATACTAAAAACAATCACCGAAATCACTATTTTTATCCGGCTTGAAACCGGATGATATTAAACTACAGGAGCACGGGGAATGCCGGTCCCGGTCTTGCAAAGAGGAACCCCTGGCCGAAGGTCACCCCGATCTCCTTGAGCACATTCAGTTCTTCCTCAGTCTCGATCCCCTCGGCAATGACCATGGAATTCATCTTGGCTGACAGGTTCAGGATCGCCTTGATCAGTTCCTGCTTGAGCATGTTGTTTTTTATTCCCCGCACCAGGGAAATATCAAGCTTGATATAGTCAGGTTTTAATTCGACCACGGTTTCCAGGCTCGAAAAGCCCGATCCGGTGTCATCCACGGCAATCGCAAATCCGAGGTCCTTGTAATACTGCACCGCCTTGTTGAACAGCTCGTAATTCTCGATCGCTTCCCGCTCGGTTATCTCAAAAACGATGTTGAACGGCGTCAACTGCAGTTCATCCAGCAGGGACTTAAGATAAGCGTCCCGGAAATCAGGGTCCAATACCATGGAAGGAAGGCAATTGATGAAGAGTTTTTGGCCGCTCTTTAATCCCTTCGCGTTCTTGAGGGCCTTGTTCCTGCACAGCCGGTCGAGCTCAAAGAGCAGGTCGGATTCGGCCGCGGCATCAAAGAGAATGTAGGGGTTTTCGAATTCCGTCCCCTCCGGGCCGCGGGTCAGCGCCTCATAGCCGAGGATCTCCTTCTTTCTAAAGTCAACGATCGGCTGAAAAATCGTGCGAACGCTTTCTTTGAGAATAAGCTCCTGGAGCTTTTCCTTGTACCGCATGACCCGCTTAAACTCATAGTAATTGGCCATGGTCTTCGCATCTTCAACGAGCTTGTTCAGCAGACGTTCATCCCGCATCAGAGGGTTATGGATGACGACGGCGTAGCCGATGGAGATCTTCGGGTTCCCCCGGAGATAAGGGAAGGTAATGGGGAACACTTGCTTGTTGAGATGGCCTGTTATTCTCTCACAGAGGGTCTCCAGGTCCGAAGAACAAAAGTCCTTCTTATCGCGTTTACCCGACAGAAAGATGGTGACCTCGTCACTTCCCGCGCTGTTCGCGACGATGATATCATCATATCGAATCTGTTTCCCTTGCATCGCCACGATGGTCTCCTGGATCTTCTTCACGATCTCCAGGTACATTTTTTTGCCGCAGAACCCTTCGATCTTGTTGATCCGGGAACAATTGATATAGAGGGCGGAGAGGGAAAGGTTGTTGGAGAGCATCGTGCTGATCTCTTTTATCCTGTCCTGGAACGCGGGGATCAATTCAGGTGCTGTTTCTTCTTCCATCAGGGGCTCCTTTTCGGATCATATTTATTCGTCAGCGCCGGAGCTTTTTCGACAAGCGAGGATGTCAGAATCGCCGTCGAACAAGAATTCAAGCCGGGCTGCGGACAAGAGGTTACTGTAAGGATAGCATAGACGCATGCTTTTTTTCAACTGCATTGTTCTTTTCAGCCGCCCTTGTAAAGCTTCTCCTAATGGACATTGTACTCGCCACACGCAATAAGATGAAGATCAAAGAGACCAGGCGGATCACCGCCGGCATGCCGATCACGATCCTTTTGCCCGATGATTTCCCGGATTGCCCCGAAACCGAATCCAGTCCCGTTTTTTATTACTGCAGGATTTCTAAAATTACAATTAACATTGCTATATTTTTTTGATATAGGGTGAATTTTACCTTGTAAAAAAACGACCAGCTCTGTATCTTGGTTTACTTTCAGATAGATTAAGAAAGAGGAGCTCCAGGCGGCAGTCGTATCAGGCGGATGTTGATTCACATAATCGAAAGGGGACAGTATGCAAAAGAGTGGTAGAAAAAAAACAGGTATGGTTGTGCTGAGTGTGCTTTTTATCGGTTGTCTGACGGGTTATGCAATAACCCAGGCAGCAAAGGGAACATCGTCTCATTCGAACGCCGCTCCTTCGGGAGTTCTTTCTAAAACACAGGCGCTGCGGAATTTCGGAAGAGCGCCTTTGCATTTCGAGGAAAACAAGGGACAGACTGACAGGCAGGTCAAGTTTCTGTCGCGCGGGAGAGGGTATACCCTTTTCTTGACGCCGACCGAATCGGTGATCACGCTGAACAGGTCGAGCGCAACGGTAGGGCGGTCAGCAGAACAGGAAACCGCGGTCGTTCGCATGAGCTGGAACGGCGCTGACCCGCACGCGAACGTAACGGGACTTGAACCGCTTGCAGGGAGGAGCAACTATCTGATCGGCGATCAGTCTCAATGGCGAAAGAACATCCAGTCCTATGCCAAAGTGCGGTACGAGAAACTCTATCCCGGCATCGATCTCGTGTTCTACGGGAACCAGAACCAGCTTGAGTATGACTTTGTGGTTGCGCCGGGCTCTGACCCGAAAGCGATCCGCCTCGGCTTCACGGGCGAGGACAGGCTCAGCATCGACACGCAGGGCAACCTCGTTATTCATACCGGCACGGACAGGATCGTGCAAAAAGCACCCGTGGTGTACCAGGAGGTCAACGGAACGAGACAGCAAGTCGCCGGTTCTTATGTAGCGACAGGCAGTCATGAGGTCGGGTTCCAGGTTGCTTCCTACGATGCGGGAAAAACGCTTTACATCGACCCGGTGTTCGCGTTTTCATCGTTCCTTGGAGGCAATGGCTATGATTACGCGAAGGCGGTGGCTGTTGACAGCTCGAACAATATCTATGTGACGGGGTATACGAACTCGACGAACTTCCCCAGTGCAACCGGGCACGCCGGTTCGGACTACGATGTCTTTGTCATGAAGATCAGCGCCGCCGGGACCGTTGTATATTCCACCTATGTCGGCGACAGCAATACCCAGGACAAGGGTTATGCGATAGCCGTTGACAGCAGCGGCAATGCCTATGTGACGGGAGAAACAGATAATCCCGGCAGCGGAGCGACCTTCCCGGTCGTCAATGGTTTCACCACGACTCCCGGTGACGGCGCGATTGTCTTCAAACTCAACAGCGCCGGGTCTGCCCTTCTCTATTCCACGATACTCCAGAGCGGCAGCAGCGCCCTTGGCTACGGAATCGCAGTTCAGGGTGCCAATGCGTATGTATGCGGCGGCGGAGCGATCAATACATCGATGTTCCCGAACTGGCCGACGGCAGGAACTTACAGCACCCATACGGGCGGCACTGCGGGATTATATGATGCATTCATGGTCAAGATCGATACGGCCGCAACCGGAGCATCATCGCTTAAATATGCCACCCGTTATGGCGGCACGGGCTGGGAGTATGCGTATTCGGTAGCTGTGGACAGCAGCGGTAATGCCTATGTTACCGGAGAGACCGACATCAATCAGACAGTCCCTTATCGCCAGGTTCTGGTAGTAAAGTTCGATTCTGCAGGATCCGTGGTCTATGCATCCACCATCGGCGGATCGAGCGACAGCTATGGATACGGCATCGCTGTGGACTCTTCGGGGAATGCTTATGTGACAGGCAAAACATCGGCGTCAAATTTCCCAACGACAACAGGCGCGTACCAGGTCGCCTATGCGGGTGCGGGCGATGCTTTTGTTGCCAAGCTGGATACAACCGGCAGCACGCTGCTCTATTCCACCTTTCTTGGCGGCGCTTCTTCATCGGATACCGGTCACGGCATCGCTCTGGACAGCGCAGGCAATGCCTATGTCGCCGGGGAAACGGACTCCTCCAACTTCCCGACGACGGTTGATGCGATCCAGTCCGCCAGGGCAAGCTCGAATACCGAAGCCTTTGTCACGGCGCTCAATTCGACCGGTACAGCGCTCCTGTATTCAAGCTACTTGGGCGGCACAGGCAATGTCGGGGGCGGAGACAAGGCCTTTGGTATCGCCCTGGACGGCAATGAGGATGTTATCGTTGTGGGCCAGACCGATTCAACGGACTTCCCGGTATCGAGCGCATTCCAGAGCACACACGGGGGCGGCCTGTTTGATGGATTTGTGGCCAAGATAACCTCCTCTACGACAACAACAACAGGCGGTGGTGGAACCGTGGGTTCAGGAACAACAACGACAACAGGCGGCGGAGACGGGAGTTCAGGCGGTGGAGGGGGTGGCTGCTTTATTGCGACTGCTGCGTATGGAACACCCATGGCGACGGACGTGCGTTACCTCCGCGCCTTTCGGGACGAGTATCTCCTGACGAATGCGGCGGGCAGGCAATTCGTGCACTTCTATTATGCAGTCAGTCCTCCGGTTGCGGATTTCATCCGGCAACACGAGTCACTTCGTACATCAGTGCGCGTCGGCCTGACGCCCTTCGTGGCGCTGAGCAAGTCCGTCGTGAGCGACGAAGCGTATAATAAGGAAACGGTGGACCAGAAATAGACGGGTTTTCACCTCCGGTGAACGGACACGGCGGACAGCGAGCTCGAACGCTGTCCGCCTTTTTTGCGGCCAGGTAAGGCCTGCTTGCAAAAGGGAAGCTTCTGTGCTACGGTACGCTTCTCATGGAAATCGTTCTCGCCACACGCAATAAAAAGAAGATCGAAGAGATCAGGCGGATAACCGCCGACCTTCCGATAAGCATTCTTTCCCTCGACAATTTCCCGGCTTGCCCAGAAACCGTTGAGGACAGGGACACCTTTGAAGGCAATGCGGTCAAGAAAGCAAGCGAGGTCTGCGCATGCACAGGCAAGACCGCCCTTGCTGACGACTCAGGGCTCGAGGTAGATGCCCTTGGCGGCGCGCCCGGTGTGTACTCAGCCCGGTATGCCGGCAGTGCCGTCGGCGGCAATGATGTCAGGAACTACGAAAAGCTTCTCTCCGAACTTAACCATGTTCCGGACGAGAAGCGGGGCGCCCGGTTTGTCTGCTGCATGGCTCTGGCCTTCCCGGACGGATCGGTCAAGACTTTTTTCGGATATGCCGAAGGTAGCATAGGACATGAGCCCCGCGGTTCGCGGGGGTTCGGTTATGACCCGGTGTTCATTCCCAAGGGCCGCAAAAACACATTTGCCGAGATGTCAGGTGACGAGAAAGACCGGCTCAGTCACCGGGGCAAAGCACTTGAAAAACTTGCCTCTTCCCTTCATTCTCCCCGCCATTTATAAACAAAACTAATATTCAAATTATTATTATTAACTTGAAAAACAACTCGATATCAACGATTATATGCACCTGTCTAAAATCATACACGGGCTTATTACGCCTTCTGTCTTTTTAATTGAACACATTTAACTGAACACAAAATCCTTATTCACGGAGGTCACATCCTCATGGCCCATAGAGTTGTGCTGCTCGGCGCTCCCGGCGCCGGTAAAGGTACGCAGGCGAAGATGCTGATCGAGAAGTACAGGATCCCGCAGATCTCCACGGGCGACATTCTTCGCAAGGCTGTTGCAGACGGCACGCCGCTCGGCAAGGAAGCAAAAGTGATCATGGATTCGGGCGGACTCGTGTCGGACAAGATCGTGCTCGGACTCGTTGAAGAGCGCATCAAACAGCCTGACTGCAAGGCCGGCTTCATCCTCGACGGGTTCCCGCGCAACACGGCCCAGGCCGAGGCCCTCGACAAGATACTCACCGGCATGGGCATGCCGCTCACCGCCGCCCTCAACATCGACGTGGACATGAACGACCTCCTCAAGCGCCTCACCGGCCGGCGGACCTGCAAAGCCTGCCAGCAGATGTACAACATCTATTTCTCTCCCCCGAAAAAAGAAGGCTTCTGCGACAAGTGCGGCGGCGTGTTGTTTCAGCGCGACGACGACAAGGAAGAGACCATCAAGAAGCGGCTTGAGGTGTATACGAAGCAGACCGCGCCGCTCATCGACTACTATTCCAAAAAAAATATCATGAAGACCATCATGGGCACGGGCAGCATTAACGATATCTTCACCAAGGTGGTTGCAGTTCTCGGGTAAAGGATCATCATCGGTCAGATATGTCAGATCGGACCGATCAGACCTATTTAAATTCTCTCAAGGAGGAAACACTATGGCACTGGTAAAGCCTCACGGCAAAAAGAAGAAGCTCATGCCGCTTCTTCTGGAAGGCGCGGCCCTTCAAAAGGAACAGAAGAAGGCCAAGACCCTGAAGCAGCTCAAGATCTCATCCCGCGAGACCGCAGATCTCGTGATGATGGGCATCGGCGCGTTCACCCCGCTTACGGGTTTCATGACCAAGAAAGACTGGAAGGGTGTCTGCGACAAGTTCAAAATGGCGGACGGCACGTTCTGGCCGGTCCCGGTGACGCTCTCGGCGTCCACGGATTTCGCCGACTCGCTCAAGAAGAATGAAGAGATCACCCTCGTGGATGAAGACTCGGGCACGATCATGGCCACCATGAAGGTGACCGAGAAGTACGCCATGTCCAAGTCCGACAAGGAACATGAGTGCAAGCAGATCTTCCGCACCGTGGATGTTGCAGGACATCCGGGCGTTCAGAAGGTCATGGGACAGCCTGATGTGAACCTGGCAGGTCCGGTGAAGGTCCTCTCCGAGGCCCATTTCCCCGAGACCTTCAAGGGCATTTACATGACCCCGAAGCAGACCCGCAAGATGTTCGAGGAAAAGGGCTGGAGCACGATCGCGGCGTTCCAGACCCGGAACCCCATGCACCGCTCGCACGAGTACCTCGCCAAGATTGCCATCGAGACCATGGACGGCGTTCTGATCCACCAGATCCTGGGCAAGCTCAAAGAGGGCGATATCCCGGCCGATGTCCGCGCCGACGCCATCAACACCCTCATGGAGAAGTATTTCGTAAAGGACTCCTCCATCCAGTGCGGTTACCCCATGGAGATGCGCTATGCCGGTCCGCGTGAAGCGCTCCTGCACGCGCTCTTCCGCCAGAACTTCGGCTGCAGCCACCTGATCGTCGGACGCGACCATGCCGGCGTGGGCGACTACTACGGCCCCTTTGACGCGCAGAAAATCTTCGACGATATCCCGAAGGGCGCGCTCGAGACCCAGCCCCTCAAGATCGATCATACGTTCTACTGCTTCAAGTGCGACGGCATGGCCTCCATGAGGACCTGCCCCCACGGCAAGGATGACCGGCTCATGCTGTCCGGAACCAAGCTCCGGAAGATGCTCTCCGAGGGCGAGAATGTTCCGGATCATTTCAGCCGCCCCGAAGTGCTCGAGATCCTCAAGAAATACTATGCGGGCCTCACCGAGAAGGTGGAGATCAAGTTGCACAGCCACGCCGAAGGCACGCATACGCACAAGTAAACTACGGAACAACGACTGCAGATGCAGTTTAACTTAACATTCTATAGATAGGAGGTTCAGAAACATGCCAAGTTATGTGATTACAGAGAAGTGCGACGGTTGCAAGGCGCAAGATAAGACTGCATGCCAGTATATCTGCCCGAACGACCTCATGGCCCTGAACAGGGACATCATGAAGGCGTTCAACCAGGAGCCGGAACAGTGCTGGGAGTGCTACAACTGCGTCAAGATCTGCCCGCAGCAGGCGATCGAGATCCGGGCCTACCAGGACTTTGCTCCCCTTGGGGCGAACGTTATCCCGATGAGGGGTACGGACTCCATCATGTGGACCATCAAGTTCCGGAACGGGATCCTCAAGCGCTTCAAGTTCCCGATAAGGACAACGGTGGAAGGTTCGGTCGATCCCTTCAAGGGCAAGCCCGAGGTCGATTATGCAAAACTCAAACAGCCGGGCCTCTTCACCACAACGAAGGCCTTGCCAGTAATGAAGAAATAAGGAGGATATGAAAAATGGAAAAAGAAACCTGTAATTTTTCGTTCTGCGCGAAGCCGGCGATTGAAGAGATTGAGACCGATCTTCTCCTCATCGGCGGCGGTATGGCGTGCTGCGGCGCGGCGTTCGAAGGCGCCCGCTGGGCAAATCCAAAGAAGATCAAGATGATCATGGTGGACAAGGCCGCGACCGACAGGTCCGGCGCAGTTGCCATGGGTCTGTCGGCCATCAACACCTACATGGGTGACAACGATCCGGTGGACTATGTCAAAATGGTACGGAACGACCTCATGGGCATCATCCGCGAAGACCTGGTCTATGACCTCGGCCGCGTTGTTGATGATTCCGTGCAGCTGTTCGAGGAGTGGGGCCTTCCGATCTGGAAGATGGGCGATGACGGCTTCTCTCTCGACGGTTTCCAGGCAAAGGAAGCCGGCAAGGTCTCACTGAAGGACGGCGGCAAGCCGGTCCGTTCAGGCAAGTGGCAGATCATGATCAACGGCGAGTCCTACAAGGTCATCGTGGCCGAAGCCGCGAAGAAGGCCCTTGAGACCAACCGCGCCGCCACCGGCGAGAAGACGAACCATTACGAGCGCGTGTTCATCGTGAAGCTTTACAATGACGCCAAGGACCCCAATCGCGTCGCAGCAGCGGCCGGTTTCAGCGTACGTGAGAACAAGATCTACATATTCAAGGCAAAGGCCATGGTGCTGGCAGCCGGCGGCGCGGTAAACGTGTTTCGTCCCCGGTCGACCCAGGAAGGTCAGGGCCGCGCATGGTATCCGGTCTGGAATTCCGGCTCCGGCTATGCCCTCGGCCTGCAGGCCGGCGCAGAGCTCACCATGATGGAGAACCGTTTCGTGCCCGCCCGCTTCAAGGACGGCTACGGCCCGGTGGGCGCATGGTTCCTGTTCTTCAAAGCCAAGGCGACCAACAGCCTCGGCGAAGACTATTGCGTCAACCCGGAAGCCCTGGCAGAGGCCAAGGCAAAATACGGCAAGTATGTCGATAACCTCGGCACAGCCATCCGCAACCACCTCATGATGCGCGACATGAAGCTGGGCAAGGGCCCGATCCTCATGAGGACGGACGAGGCAATGGCCGCCATCAACAAGAACTTCAAGGAAAAGCTCGGCGATAAAGAGGGCGCCAAGAAGGTGAAGCACCTCGAAGCTGAAGCATGGGAAGACTTCCTCGATATGGCCATCGGCCAGGCCGGCCTCTGGGCCGCCAAGAACATCGAGCCGGACAAGGTCCCGTCCGAAATCATGCCGACCGAGCCTTATCTCCTCGGTTCGCATGCAGGTTGCGCAGGATTCTGGTGCTGCGGTCCCGATGACATCGGCGCGCCGGAAGAGTGGAACAAAAAATGGCCGGCAGGAAACTATAATCGCCATTCAACCGTCAAGGGCCTGTTTATGTGCGGCGATATCTGCGGCGCCTCGGGCCACAAGTTCTCCTCGGGTTCACATGCCGAGGGCCGCATCGCGGCGAAGAGCGCAATCGCGTTCATCCTCGATCATCCGGACTACAAGCCGACGATCAAAGAGACGGCTGATCATCTGGCGGCAGAGCTCTATCTGCCCTTCGAAGTGTATGAGAAGCACAAGACCCTGACCACGGACCCCTTTATCAACCCGAATTACATCAGACCGAAGATGCTCCAGACCCGTTTGCAGAAGATCGCCGACGAGTACTTTGGCGGCATCGGGACCTGGTACATGACCTCCAAGACCATGCTCGATGAAGGCTTGAAGCAGCTTCAGGTCCTGAAGGAAGACACGTCCAAGATGGCGGCAAGCAACCTGCACGAACTGATGCGCTGCTGGGAGAACTATCACCGCATCCTCTCCGTGGAGGCCCATGCCCGCCACATCCTGTTCCGGGAAGAGTCACGGTATCCCGGCTACTACTATCGCGGCGACTTCGACAAGATCGACGACACCAATTGGAAGTGCTTCGTGAACTCCAAGTATAATTTGGAGAAGGACACTTGGGAAGTCAAGAAGGTTCCCTACGTACAGATCGTTGAAGATGCAGCTCCTGTAAAACATTAAGAACATTCTCAACTCCGGGGAAGGCATGCGCCTTCCCCGGATTTTATTGGAAACTGGAAACTGGAAATTTTAAATTGATAAATGATGGAAGTAAATCGTGGTTTTTCATCCTTAAATTTTAAATTTCCAATCTTCAATTTCCAATTTACAATTGAACGGTTTTATCGTTTTAAGGAGGAATAAGATATCATGGCGGAAAACAGGTTATTGGTTGTCGGCGGGGGCTTCAGCGGCCTCACGACAGCAGTGGAAGCCGCGGAAGCGGGCTCCGATGTCATCATCGTGGAAAAGAACCCCTATCTCGGCGGCCGGGTGACGCAGCTGAACAAATATTTCTGGAAGATGTGCCCGCCGAACTGCGGTCTCGAGATACAGTACAAACGCATCAAGAACAACGGCCAGGTGAAGATCTATACCATGGCCGAAGTGGAAAAGGTATCCGGTTCGGAGGGGAACTTCGACGTCACCATCAAGATCAAACCCCGGTTCGTGAACGACAAGTGTACGGGCTGCAACAAGTGCGCAGAGGCGTGTCCGGTCGAACGGAAGAACGACTTCGATTTCGGCATGAGCACCACCAAGTCGGCCTATCTCCCGCACAACCAGGCCTTCCCGCTCCAGTACGTGATCGATGAGAAGACCTGCAAAGGCCCGTCCTGCGCCAAGTGCGTGGCGGCCTGCGCCTATGACGCCATCAAGCTCGACATGAAACCGGAGACCGTGACCGTTAAGGTCGGCGCCGTGGTCATGGCCACGGGCTGGAATCCCTACGATGCAACGAAGATTGACAACCTCGGCTTCGGCACGGTGCAGAACGTCATCACCAACATGATGATGGAGCGCATCGCCGCTCCCAACGGACCCACGCTGGGCAAGATCGTGCGTCCTTCCGACGGCAAGGAAGTGAAGAACATCGCCTTTGTGCAGTGCGCGGGCTCGCGCGACGAGAACCATCTGGCCCATTGCTCATACATCTGCTGCCTGGCCTCGCTCAAGCAGGCGTCCTATGTCAGAGAGCTGTATCCCGACGCCAAGGTGAAGATCTTCTATATTGATATCAGGACCCCCGGACTGTATGAAAACCGGTTTTATACCAAGATCAAGGAAGACCAGAACGTGTCTTTCCTCAAAGGCAAGGTCGCCAAGGTCGAGCAGGCGCAGAATGGTGATGTAAAGGTAACTGCCGAGGACATCCAGGGCGGCAGCAAGATCACCGAGACCTTCGATATGGTGGTGCTGGCCACGGGCATGGAGCCCACGTCTCGGTCACTCACGGGCGCAGGCATTCCGGTGACTGACGACGGGTTTGTGGACCAGACAACACTCCCGAAGGGTATCTATGCGACCGGGACGCTCAAGACCCCTGTTGATGTGGCGCGGTCCGCGCAGGACGCAACGGGCGTGGTCATGAAGAGCATCCAAAGCTTGAGGAGGAAATAAGGATGGAGAAGAAATTCTGCGTATATATCTGCAAAGGGTGCGGCATCAAGGAGGCGATGGACGTCGAGAAGGTCGCCGGCGCAGCCAAGAAGGTGCAAAACTTCAAATTCCACGATGTTCTCTGCAGCCCTGAAGGCATACAGCTGATCAAGGATGATATGGCGAAGGACGGCATAAACACGCTGGTCATCGCCGCCTGTTCTCCCCGCGTAAAGGCCGCGGAGTTCACGTTCCCCGGCGCCCTGGTAGAGCGGGTCAACATCCGCGAATTCGTTGCCTGGACCATGGAGCCGAACACGGACGAAACAAACGATGCCGCCTACGATTACATCAGCATGGGCATTGTGAAGGCGCAGAAGTCCGAACTGTCGGAGCCGAACATCCTTCCGGACCTGAATAATACGATTCTCGTGATCGGCGGCGGTATTGCCGGCATGGCTGCGGCGCTTTCCGCTGCGGGCGCGGGCCAGCAGGTGGTCCTTGTCGAGAAGGACGCCCAACTTGGCGGCATCGCGAACAAACTGTATAAGAAGATCCCGACCGGTTCCTATATCAACAAACCGCTGATCGTCGATACCGACATTGCCAAGACCGTTGGTGAGGTTGAAAGCAACCCGAATATCAAGGTCTACAAGTCAACGACGGTCTCCAAGACGGATGGACAACCCGGCCTGTATGACGTGACGCTCTCGAATGGCGAGACCATGAAGATCGGGGCCATTGTCATGGCATCGGGCTGGACGCCGTATGATGCGAACAAGCTCGATTACCTCGGCTACGGCAGGATGAAGAACGTGGTCACGAACTTCGAGCTCGAAGAGATCGCAAAGAAGAATAACGGCAAGCTGCTCCGTCCGTCCGACGGCAAGCCCGCCTTGAAGGTGGCCTTTATCCAGTGCGCGGGACAACGCGATCCGAACCATCTTCCCTATTGCTCATCCATGTGTTGCGCAACGTCGTTGAAGCAGGCACAGTATGTGCGCCAGAATGAAGATGCCCTTGCCATGATCTTCTACAAGGACATCCGGACCCCGGGCAGGACCGAACTCTACTATAAAGAAGCACAGAACAATCCGGGCGTGATGCTCACGAAGGCCGATGTGACCGGCGTTTCCGAAGCCGTGAACGGCAACATGTTCGTTGAGATGGAGAACACGCTCTTTGGGACCAAGACCGGCGAGAAGGTGAAAATCGAGGCGGACCTTGTGGTCCTGGCCACGGGCCTGGTGCCGACCTCGCGCGGTCCCCAGGAATATGCCGACGGTCTGACCGCCGCGGCAACCGGCGGAGACGAAGCGAAAAAGAACTACCTCGAGCAGACACCGAAGCCGGATTACATCCTGAACCTCGGATACCGTCAGGGGCCTGAAATCCCGACCCTCGATGGCGCATCCGGCTTTGCGGATTCGAACTTCATCTGCTTCCAGTATGAGACCCGGCGGACCGGTATCTACGCTGCCGGCGGCGTTCACCAGCCCATGAACATGGCAGAGGCGCAGGAGGACGGGGCCGGAGCGGCGTTCAAGGCCATACAGGTCCTCGACCACGTGGCGCGGGGCGTTGCTGTCCATCCGCGCAGCTGGGATACCACCTATCCCGACCCGATGATCATCAAGTGCACTGCCTGCAAGCGGTGCACGGAAGAGTGCCCCTTCGGCGCTATCGACGAGGATGAGAAGGGCATTCCAAAATACAATCTCAACCGATGCCGGCGCTGCGGCACCTGCATGGGCGCCTGCCCCGAGCGCATCGTGTCCTTTAAGGATTACAGTGTCGATATCGTAGGTTCCATGCTCAAGGCTGTAGATTACTCCGATGATGAGGACAAGCCGACGATCATCTGCCTGGTCTGCGAGAACGACTCCTACCCGGCGCTCGACACAGCGGCTATTGCCGGAAAGAAGATCGATCCGGCATTCCGGTTCATTTCCATGCGGTGCCTGGGCGGCATGAACCTGGTGTGGGTCGCCGACGCGCTGTCCAAGGGCGCCGACGGTATGCTGCTTCTCGGTTGCAAGTTCGGCGAGAACTATCAGTGCCACTTCATCAAGGGCAGTGAGCTGGCGAACACCCGCTTCAGCAAGGTGAGCGAGACCCTGAACCGGCTGCAGCTCGAGTCCGAGCGCGTCCAGCTCATGCAGGTGGCCATCAACGAGTATGATAAACTGCCGGACATGCTCAATGAGTTTGCTGCCAGGATAAGAGAGATCGGACCGAATCCGTTCAGGACCATGTAGTTCAAGTGCGGACTGCGAAATGCGGAGTGCGGAGTTAGAAAATAAATAAACCCTAACCAGAGTAGCGGGAGGAGATATATGTCAGAGGCAACAGTCATTAAACCGGATTTGGCGTTCGTGAACGAGATCATCAAGGGCGGCGGCGAGTCCCTGAAGAAGTGCTACCAGTGCGCCACCTGCTCGGTGGTCTGCAACGTCACACCGGAAGGGAACCCCTTCCCGCGCAAAGAGATGGTCCTGGCCCAATGGGGCCAGAAGGACAAGCTCATTACGAGCGCCGATGTGTGGCTGTGCCACCAGTGCAGCGACTGCACGGCCTATTGCCCGCGCGGCGCAAAGCCCGGCGAGGTCCTGAACGCTATCCGTAAACAGAGCATCAAGCACGTGGCGATGATACCCTTCTTTGCGAAGATTGCGACGGACCCCAAGCTCATCTGGCTCTTGTTCGCGATACCAATGGCGCTTTTCTATATCATCATGCCGTATAAGAACATCGGCGATATCCCGCGCGCGGACGGCGAGATGGCCTATCATATGTTCATGCCGGTATTTCCCCAGATTGACGTTACCTTTACCTTGACGGCGATCTTCGCGGCGTTATCGGCTTTTGTGGGCATCAAGCGGCTCTGGAGCGGGATGCAGGCCCAGGCAGGGGGGATTAAGTCAAGCGGCAGCCTCGTGGGAGACATTATCACCTCCCTCACCACCATCCTCGCACATTCGAAGTTCGCCGACTGCAACGTGAACAAGCTCAGGCAGTGGGGCCATATGCTTCTCTTTTACTCATTCGCGGGGCTCACCCTCACGACGATGTGGGCAGTGGCCTATCTCTACGGCAATGAGTTGTTCGGCATTCAGGCATTCGGGCCCTTTCATTTTGGGGAATCGCCGTATCCGATGAGCGATCCCGTGAAAATTCTTGCCCTTATCAGCTCGATCGCGTTCGCGGCGGGTTTCATCATTATCCTCATAAACCGGTTTGCACAGGCCGGCAAGGCGGGTATCGGTTCCTATTTTGACTGGATCTTTCTTTTGATCGTGTTCGGTGTCGGCACCACCGGGATGCTCTCCTGGGCGCTCCGGTTGGCTGATATGAATGTCGGGTATATTGTATATTATTTCCATCTCGTGTTTATCTGGTCGTTGTTTGCCTACGCGCCGTACTCGAAGTTCGCGCACCTCTTCTATCGCACGACCGCGATGGTGTTCTCTCTTCGTTCCGGGCGCGATAGAAAGTAATTTCCTCGGGGAGCAGGAACGCAGGAATCTTTCGCTTCACAAGAAGATGGCTCTGTGGTACACTCTTGCGAATGTGAGGCCCGCCACGCGGGGGCCGGAGTTTTTTTTTGCGGTAAGGCCACCATCTGATCGCAGGGAGGAGCAGACCATGCAGGTTAAAGAGCTGTTAAGCATCAAAGGACTGGAGTGCTTCAGCATCACGAGCGAACGGTCGCTGCTCGACGCGGCAAAGCAGATGGCGGAGTGCAACATCGGAGCGCTGCTGGTCATGGACCGGGGGACACTTGTCGGCATTGTCACGGAACGCGACATTGTGAAGAACGCGGCCAGGGACAAGGTCCTGTGCAAGGACGTGATCATCAAAACCGTCATGAGCACGAACCTCCTCGTGGTCAAACCCGGCGATGATCTGGACTACGTGATGGCGATCATGATCCAGAACAATATCCGCCATACCCCGGTCATGGAAGAGAGCGGTCTGGTGGGGCTCCTGTCCATGCGGGACGTGGTCCGGGTGCTGGTCAAGAATTTGAAAGCGGAGAATATATATCTGAAAGATATGATCGGCGGCAAGTTCGAGGTGTAAGCGCCGGTCTTAAAAACTCATGAGGGAGGGATGCCTGAGGGAACAAAAGGTTCGATCGGAGCCAGGCGGCTGATGGAAGAAGCGGCGCCTGCAAATAATATTGAAACTGATGTTATCGTATTATAAATCAATTTAAAGGAGGAGAACTAATGAGTAACACGATTTTATTTGCCCTCGTATGCGGCGTGGCTGGTGTCATCTACGGCATCATGACCGCGATCTGGGTGAACAAGCAGGATGCAGGCAATCAGAAAATGATCGAAATTTCCAACGCAGTGAAGGAAGGCGCTAATGCGTTTCTGGCGCGCGAATACAAGACAGTAGCAATGGTCGCAGCGGTTCTGGTGCTTGTCCTGTTCTTCGTTCCCGCACTCGGGAAGTGGGCAGCCCTCGGATTTATCATCGGGACGGTAGGTTCCGCCCTCGCCGGGTTCATCGGCATGTGGGTGTCGCTCCGTGCCAACGTGCGTACCGCAGCGGCAGCGAGCAAAGGCCTTCAGGCTGCGCTCAGTCTCGCGTTCAAGGGCGGCTCCGTGACCGGCATCATGGTCGTGGGCCTCGGCATCATCGGCCTTGCCGGTTTTTACCTCATCGCCAAGACCTATGCTCCGGCTGAGCAGGTTTCCACCGCTCTCATCGGGCTCGGCTTCGGCTGCTCCCTCATGAGCGTGTTCGCCCGTATCGCGGGCGGCATCTACACCAAGGCCGCTGACGTGGGCGCCGACCTCGTGGGTAAGGTTGAGAAGAACATCCCCGAAGACGATCCCCGCAACCCGGCCGTGATCGCCGACAACGTGGGCGACAACGTCGGCGACTGTGCCGGTATGGCCGCCGACCTGTATGAGACCTACACGGTGACCCTCGTGGCCGCCATGCTGCTCGCCAAGACCGTGTTCGGCGCGGACAGCCCCTGGATCGAGTTCCCGCTTATGCTCGGCGCTGTTTCGATCATTGCTTCCATCGTAGGCACCTACTTCGTCAGACTTGGCAAGAACAACTACATCATGGGAGCCCTCTATAAGGGATTGGCCGTTGCAGGCGTTATCGCGGCAATAGCGTTCTATTTTGTGGCCAAAAGCTTTATCGCCGACCTCGGCCCGAATGCCGGCGTCTTTACGGCGAACACCGTGTTCTTCATCTCCCTCATCGGTCTTGCCCTTACCGGCCTGATCGTCTGGATCACCGAGTATTTCACTGCTAAAGAGTATCCCCCGGTGCAGCACATTGCACAGGCGAGCCTCACCGGCCACGGCACGAACGTGATTGCCGGACTCGCAGTCAGCATGAAGTCCACCTCAGCGCCGGTGCTCGTGATCGTGGCCTCGATCCTCGGCGCTTACTGGCTTGGCGGCGGATTCTCCGGTGAAGCGAACGCAGCCTCCGGCGGCATCTTTGCAATCGCGCTGGCAGCCGTGTCCATGCTCTCCATGACCGGTATCGTCGTGGCGATCGACTCCTACGGCCCGATCACGGACAACGCGGGCGGTGTCGCTGAAATGGCCCACCTTCCGAAAGAGATCCGCGACATCACGGATCCCCTCGATGCAGTCGGCAATACCACCAAGGCAGTAACCAAGGGCTATGCCATCGGATCCGCGGCCCTTGCCGCTTTGGTGCTGTTCTCGGAATATTCACGCTCCTTCGGCACCACGGTCCTGTTCGACCTTTCGAACCCCATGGTTCTTTGCGGCCTGTTCATCGGCGGCCTGCTCCCCTACTACTTCGGCGCGCTCCTTATGGAGTCCGTGGCTAAGGCGGCAGGCGGTGTGGTGGAGGAAGTTCGCAGACAGTTCCGCGAGATCAAAGGAATTATGGAAGGCACCGGCAAGCCGGAATACGGCAAGTGCGTTGACATCGTGACCAAGAGCGCCATCCATGAGATGATGCTCCCGGCGCTCCTTCCGGTGGTCGTACCGGTCGTGGTGGGCCTCTTCCTGGGCAAGGAAGCCCTCGGCGGCGTGCTCATCGGCGCCATTGTGACCGGCCTGTTCCAGGCCATTGCCATGACCTCCGGCGGCGGCGCATGGGACAATGCCAAGAAGTCCTTCGAGGACGGCGTCACGGACAGCAAGGGCGTTGTGCACAAAAAGGGCAGCGAAGGACACAAAGCCTCGGTGACGGGCGATACGGTCGGCGATCCTTACAAGGACACCGCAGGACCGGCCATCAACCCGATGATCAAGGTCATCAACATCGTCGCTCTTCTCATTGTACCGTTGATAAAGTAAGCAGCAACCGTATTAACCAGGCTGCCCCATTTGATGGGGCAGCCTTTTTTTATCACCATCGCGGCGCGGGGTTCTTCATTTGAAATTTATTCGTAAAGTGGTATTATCCTCAGGCTATGCGGGAGGCTGAGGTTTTAATCACTGCTGGTTGCTCCAGGGATGTCGTGGAGCACTGTCTTGCCGTTTCCGCGACAGCGGTTTCCCTTGTCGTACGTGTCAAGGCTGCCCTTGACCGGGAACTGGTCAGACAAGGCGGTCTATTCCATGACATCGGCAGGGCCAGGACTCACGGCATCGACCACGCTGTGGCAGGGGTCGAAATCGCGCGCGAGCTTGGTTTTTCAGAGCAGCTCGCGCTGATCATTGAGCGGCACATCGGCGCAGGCATTACCGCAGCTGAAGCTGCGCGGCTCGGACTTCCTCAAAAAGATTATTTACCGTTGACAATGGAAGAGAAGCTCGTCTCTTATGCCGATAATCTGACCAGCGGTGTACGCGAGATGCCGTTTTACGAAGCGCTCGACAGGTTCAAGAATATTCTGGGGTCTGACCACGAAGGTGTTGAGCTTTTCATTAAGCAGCATTACGAGATACAGGGATGGATGAAGTGAACCGAATGCGGAATTCGGATTGCGGAGTGCGGAATGAAAAAGCAAAAAGATGAGAGGGTAGTCATGAAAAATAAAAAAGACAAGATGAAAGATAAGATGAAAGATATTAAGCCGGATGATTTTGACGTCGAACCGTTAAAAAAGAGCAAGAGCGACAAGGTTGTGCCGATCAAGTTGACGGAGAACAGCAGGTTCAAATTCCGCTGTCACAAGGGCGTTTCGTGCTTTACGGCCTGCTGCAGCAATATCAACATTGTTCTGCCGCCCTACGACCTCCTGCGCCTCAGGAAGCGGCTGGGCATGACCACCGAGGATTTTATCAATCAATATTGCACCATCGAGATTTTGGGAAAGACGCTGCTGCCGGTGATAATCCTCAAGATGGGGACCGATGAAAAAAAGAGTTGTCCCTTTGTGACGCCCGACGGTTGCACGGTGTACGAGGACCGGCCGAGCAACTGCCGCTACTATCCCCTGGGCATGGCGACCCTCCGGAAGAAAGAAGTTGAGGGCGGCAAGGACGAGTTCTACTTCATGGTCAAAGAGGACCACTGCAAGGGGTTCGAGGAGAACAAGGACTGGACCGTTGCCGAGTGGCGCAAGGACCAGGGTGCGGACCGCTACGACGACATGAACCGCGGCTGGATGGAGGTCCTTATCAAGAAAAAATCATTCGGCGAGAAGGAGTTCCCCGAGATCAAGAACCAGATGTTCTTCATGGTCAGTACCAATACCGACTATTTCAGGGAGTTTGTTTTCGGAAGCAGTTTTCTCGAGACCTATGATATACCGGCGGAGCGGATTGAGAAGGTTCGTACCGATGATGAGGAGCTCTTGAAGCTTGGATTCGAGTGGCTCCGGGCGGCGATGTTCGCGGAGGAGACGCTCAAGATACGGGACGGGGTTTCCGAGGCGCGCAAGGAGCGGACGGACACGGTGATGAGGAAGGTGTACGGAAATAAGGAGAAGGGGCAGATCGGAGACATCGATTAGGCAGTTGCAAATAAAATTCGTAACTACTCAGATTGGCCGCAAAAGAACGCAAAGAACTCAAAGAAAAACCTGAAACCATGTATTTCAGTTATAATTTTCTCTGCGATCCTGGAGCCTGCCCTCGAAATGTCTTATCGGGGGTTCTTTCGCGGCTAACAGATTTTGACCTGATTTGACCTGAGTAGATGCTAAAATTCTTCTCAAAATTGGAAGAATATTTTGCGCAATGGCCAAGAAGAGGGCCACGAGGGTACGTTTTTGCATGAGACGCTTTTTGGTTTTGACCTCTCTGTTCCAGTTTGTCAGGAGTCAGGAGGAAACCTCCGCTACTCGCGGTTGGTGAGAAGTTCGCTCATCTCATCATAGATAACCCTGCCGATCGTTATTCCCTGATCGATGAATTCCGGGCCGTACTGTTTGCCGGTGCCGGTCCGGAAGGTTTCCTTGATCTTTTCGATCCCGTTCATTTTTTCCTTAAAGGATCTGTACAGCGTTTCAGGCGGTATCCGGTGGTCTTCGACCATGAGCCAGAGCGTCGCGGTGAAGTTTTCCGGTCCCCAACGGAACTTGTCGGCGTCATAGAGCGCGTCGCTGACCATGCAGCCCTCTGAGTCATCCAGTTCACAGACCGCTTTAAACGCTTCATGGTTCCGTATCGCGTACGAGATGTAGGAGCGGCTGCGTTCATCCACGGACAGCGTTTTCAGGATCTTCTCCGCCTCCAGACTTCCCAAGACCGCGTGGTCCTGTTCCCTGCGTTTGATGTCATGCAGGAGACCGGCTATGATCGCCGCGGTAAAGAGCGGATCAATGTCTACCTGGTCCATTCCCCGGTTGCGGCCTTCGATCAGGACAATGGCGCCCGCATCCCGCGCTACTGCCTCGCAGTGGCACAGGCCATGCGCGCATTCCAGCTGTGATTCGTCCAGATGAGCATGGCACTTGAGGATGAGCGCATGGGTCTTCAGCATCTCCTCGGAGCGGCGTACGGCACCAGTCTCCCGGCTGTAGAACAGCGGACGCGGCAGGGAACCGGCCACGCGGTGCGCGGTCTCCTGCAATCTTCGGTAAAGCGATTCCTTCATATGAATGATAATAAACGGACACGGCAATCCTTGTCAAGGTGAGTTTTGGCCGGTCGCATGTTCAGATTGACAGGCATTCATGACATAGGGTAAGATAATCTAACCCTGACCAGCCGGCTTTAGAACCTTTTCACCACGAAGTCGCGAAGGCACGAAGTAACACACGAATGTCTTTAAGATTTGACTAACTTAAGTATTTAAGCCCTTCTTTGTGTCTTGGTGTCTTTGTGGTAAAAAACTGGTAGAATTTGATTCTTTTGTTTCCGGATTTGAAAGGAGCCTCCGTGTCGGACATCCATAGTGAACGAATACTGATCCTCGACTTCGGGTCACAGTACACCCAGCTCATCGCCCGCAGGGTGCGCGAAGCGAAGGTCTATTGCGAAATATTCCCGTTCAACGCCGGGATGGATAAGATCAAGTCCTTCAAGCCGAAGGGGCTGATCCTTTCGGGGGGGCCGTCGAGCGTGTATGACCCTGGTGCGCCGCTCATCAACAAGGCGCACCTTGAGCTTGGCGTTCCCGTGCTCGGGATCTGCTACGGCATGCAGTTATTGACCCATGTTCTCGGTGGTCAGGTCGCGAAGTCGACGAAGCGCGAGTACGGGAAGGCAGAACTGAATATTCGCGAGGACAAGGGTTTGTTCGCCGGTATCGGCAAAGGCGGCACGACAACCGTTTGGATGAGTCATGCAGACCGGATTGTGACGATGCCCGACAGCAACTGGGCAGTTGCGGCGTTCACGGACAACTCTCCGACTGCCGCTATGGTGGACGAGAAACATAAGTTCTACGGCGTCCAGTTCCATCCTGAGGTCGTACACACTCCCCAGGGCGCGCAGATCCTCAGGAACTTCGTCTATACCATCTGCGGATGTAAGCCAACCTGGAACATGGCTTCGTTTGTTGACTACTCCGTGGGCGAAATCCGCAAGGCCGTGGGGAGCAAACAGGCGGTCTGCGGTCTGTCCGGCGGTGTGGACTCCTCGGTTGCGGCAGTGCTTGTATACAAGGCCATCGGCAAGCAGCTTACCTGCATTTTCGTGAACAACGGCGTTCTCCGCAAGGACGAAGCTGAAAAAGTGCAGCATACGTTCAAGGACATGGGTCTGAACCTCAAATACGTCGATGCATCAGCGGAATTTCTCACCAAGCTGAAAGGGGTCGAAGACCCGGAGAAGAAGCGGAAGATCATCGGCAATACCTTTATCGATGTGTTCGAGCGGGAAGCGCTGGCAGTCGGCGGGGCCGAGTTCCTGGTCCAGGGCACGCTCTATCCCGATGTGATCGAGAGCGTTTCCTTCAAGGGCCCGTCGGCGATCATCAAGTCCCATCACAATGTGGGCGGTCTGCCGGAGAAGATGAAGCTGAAGCTGGTGGAACCGCTCAGGGAATTGTTCAAGGACGAGGTGCGGGCAATCGGCCGCGAGATGAAGATGCCCGATGATATCATCGACCGTCAGCCTTTCCCGGGACCGGGGCTTGCCATCCGTATCCTCGGTGAGGTGACCGAGGCACGGACCAGCCTTCTGCGCGAGGCTGATGCCATCGTGATAGAGGAGATCAAAAAGGCCGGACTGTACAAGGAGATCTGGCAGTCCTTTGCCGTGCTGCTTCCGGTCAAGACCGTGGGCGTGATGGGCGATGAGCGTACCTATGAGAATGTGGTCGCGATCCGCGCGGTCACGAGCCAGGACGGCATGACCGCTGACTGGGCGAGAATCCCCTATGATCTCCTTGGGGTCATGTCGAACCGCATCATCAATGAAGTGAAGGGCGTGAACCGCGTGGTCTTCGACATCTCGTCCAAGCCGCCGAGCACGATCGAGTGGGAGTAGCAGGCAGTGCCCGATTGGGGATTTTGGAATGCGAAAGAGAGAACATAAATTCTTGAACCGCGGAGACGCGGAGGAAATCAGTTTTTTAATTCTTCTCAGCCAAGGTCTCATATGTTTTTCTCGGCGTCTCAGCGCGACTCGACTGAGCTCGCCGAAGTCCTCTGCGGTGAACTTTATTAATTTTTAGAAACTTGCGCTCAAAATTCACGCGCTTGGTTTGTGAAGTACTTTACGGCTGACAGATTTGCGGGGAGGGTTCAGGTGGATCGGCACGAACGGTTCGGAAGCGCGGGAAGGGTCATTAAGATCGGGTTCTGGGTGAATGCCGGACTGATGATCATGAAACTGCTCGCGGGTTATTTCGGCAGATCGGAAGCGGTCTTTGCCGACGGCATGGAAAGCGCCGCGGACTTCATCGCCCTCGGGTCGAGCATGATCGCCCTGCGCATCGGCAGCCGTCCTTTTGATGAGTCTCATCCCTACGGCCATGGCAAGGCCGAGAGCATTTCCGCCATCATCGTGTCCCTCATCATCTTCTCCACGGGCGGTTGGATCCTTTTCCGGTCCATCCACGCCGTCATTGATGGTGTGTACGAGGTCCCGGCCGCAATGGCAGTGGCCGCCGCCTTCCTCACGATCATCACGAAAGAGGCCCTCTACCGCTACTCCATCACCGCAGGCAAAAAACTCGGCAGCCCGGCGATCCTGGCCGTGGCCAAGGACCACCGGAAGGACGCGATCACGTCGGTGAGCACCCTGGTGGGCGTCACCGGAGCGTTCTTCGGTCTCACCGTGATGGACCCCATTGCCGCGGGGATCACCTCGATCTTCATTTTCTACATCGGCTATAAGACCTTCATGGGCGCGGCCCATGAGCTCATGGACGGAAAACCTGACGACAATTGCCTGGAGGATGTGAGAAAGATCGCAGAAGGAGTGGCGGGCGTCGAGCATGTCCACGAAATTCGCTGCCGCAGATCGGGCCAGTACCTGATCGTGGACCTGAAGCTCGATATGAATCCTTTAATGACCGTGCGCGAGTCCCACGCGATCGCCATGGCCGTGAAGAAGTTTATCTTTGAAAGCTTTGCAAGCGTCGGGGACGTCATGATCCATATCAATCCCCACGAAGATGATCATCAGGACCTGATCCGGCTGTAATGGTTTTTTTTGAACTCTTCGAACGAGTCAGGATTGATGGTTTTATAAAAAGTCCAGATATCACTTTTACCGTCATTCCCGTGAAAACGGGAATCCAGTCAATTTAAGTGATTGTTTGTGCCATGGATACCCGCTTTCGCGGGTATGACGCTTTTTTTACGAGACCATCAGGATTTACTATCCGGGGAAAAAACTCCGCGCTCCGTGTTTCCTTGCGGTGAATAGTCTGTCTTAGTCGTTCGCCTTCGCAATGCTGTCGCCGTACTCCCGGCCGAACTGGTTGGCCGCCGTGACCCCCACTTCCTGCAGCATCCGTTTGTGGGTGTCCTTGACGAGATCGAGGGGCACGTCAAGTGCCTTGGCTATATCCGCAAGAGGTTGTTGTTGGGCAAAGTGACGCTCGGCGATCATGATCTTTAAGAAATCAGCCTGGATGAGCGCTTCAAGCTCCTTGTCCACGACAGTGTAACTTTCATACGCCTGTCGAAGTGTTTTCCCCGCGGCGATCGCTTCGCGGAATTTATTCACCGCGTCCTCGTATAGTGCGCTCTCTTCCGGCGTGAACTCCTTGAAAAGGAACTCCGGCATGTCCGGTTTTTTCCTGCTCTTATCTTTTTTCTTCATTATACAGACAACCTTTCAATGATAGGATTTATTACGTTTGATGCATTTCTGCGGTTAAATCCGACTTCTTACGAGTTAATTACGTTTAGCTGAATTGATTTCTCTGCATCCGCGGTGAAATGATCTTAGGTTGCTCTTTTCTCTTTCGGTCTCCGCTCCGGGACCTGACGGTGTTCGATCCTGCCCTCGTTCCACTCCACGGAAACATAGAGCCCGCAGAAGCAGTTTCCGAATTCCTTGATATCGGGATCGCGGTACACACAGGGGCAGATAATGTCCGCGTCCTTCTCCTTTACCTCCCCGGCAAGACGGCAGGGACAGGAACGGTAGCCGTACCGGGTCTCGTTCGTGAGCAATCCTTGCAGAATATCCATGACGAACGGTTTGTCCTTGTTCAGGCGAATGCCCTGCGACTCGGCATATTTTGACAATATATCGTAAAGCGTATCCGGCGTCATTGCAGACCCAAGGTTTTGCGCAGTTTTTCCTCGTTGAAACCAACGATCACCTCATCGTCGATGCAGATGGTTGGAAAGCTGCAGTCGGGGTTCAGCTTCCGGACTTCATTGATGATGCGCTCCCGTTCCGCCCCGGTCAGGAGGTCCACATCCACGATATCCGTGTCGATCCCGTGTTCTTTAAAAAAGCGCTTGGTGCGCATGCAGTGCGAACAGGTGCTGAGGGCGTACAATTTTATCTTCGGTTTTTTTGATACCATGACGGGTACCTCCTTGCAATATAAGAGGAAGTATACCACGGTGGTATTTCGATATGCAATTGAAAATACGGAACAAGGCTTGACAGGACTTGCTTTCGGGTGTCATAATCAAACCATGAAAAGGTCTTTCCTCATTGGCATCATTCTTCTTGCTCTCTCTTCCTGCTCGCCGGTGCTGAACCGCGAACTCATGAAGGAGGGCGTGCGCGAATTCTCCCTGGCCTATCTCCGGGAGACCCCCGAAGTGTTCGAGGGCAAACTCTTCATCCTGGGCGGCTTGATCGTGCAGACACGCTTGACCGGGACAGGTTCCCAGATAGAAGCGCTCAGCGTGCCCGTGGATTCGTATGGCTACCTGCAGGGAACCGGACGTTCGCAGGGCAGATTCCTCGCCCTGTATCCAAAATCAAAGGGCATTCTCGACCCCATGGTGTATAAGAAGGGACGGGAGATCACACTGGCGGGAGAATTTGTGGAGGCGCGCAAGGGCAAGATCGATGAGATGGAGTACGTGTATCCGGTATTCGAGATCAGAGAGCTCTATCTTTGGGAAGAGCGCACGGAATACGATTGGCCCTATCCCTATTATTATCCCTATTATGATCCCTTCTTCTATCGTTCGCCGTTTCTGTACGATCCGTGGGGATGGCACTACCCCTCTCCTTATTGGCCGCGTTAGCCGGAGTGGCGAGCCGGGCATGATTTCTTGGACGACCACGATCGCCTTATCACCGTTCTCCTTATCCAGTTTTCCCTGGCCGGAAAGTCCATCCGAAAATGCGCGTCCAGGCTGAACGCAAGGAAATAAGAGGCTCAATCATGCAGACGATTATCGCGCTCCTGATCTTCCTCTTCCTGCCATTGCACTGTTTGGCTGGATCTGCAGTGTCGCCTACCGATACGGGTGTTATCAAGGACACCCTCATAGCCGTTGTTCCGGCTGATCTGCCTCCCACCTATTTCAAGGACCCAACGACCGGCAAGGCCGCGGGCTTTGCCATCGATGTGATGGACGAGATAGCCCGGCGGTCCGGAATGAGGGTGGAGTATGTCTTTGGCAAACCCTGGGACGAAATGATCGAGATGGTGCGCATTGGCAAGGTCGACGTGATCCCGCACCTGACCATCTCGCCGGAGCGCGAGGAGTTGCTGGATTTTACCGATCCCATCGAGGTCATGCCGGTAGGTCTGATCGTAACGGTTGACAGCAGAGTGACAGGATTTTCCCCCGGCCTCAGAGTGGGCACTCTCAAAGGAGCGGTTCCTGAAGAATACATGCGGAAGAACGCCCCGAAGGTCGAGATCGTGCTGTATGAAGACATGACCAGGGTGCTTTTTTCCCTGCTCGCCGGGCAGATCGACGCGGCTTTTGTCCTGAACCCCAACCTCATGAAACTTGCCTATGAGGCGGGTATAGAGGACAAAATCAAGGCGCTTTCTCCGCCGATCTATGAGGCCAAGCGCGGTATTGCCCTGCGCAAGGATGACCCCGCTTTCCGTGATCGTCTCAATAAAAGTGTCAAGGAATTCGTGGGCACCCCTGAATATGCGAGGCTGTTCACCAAATGGTACGGCCATCCGCAGCCCTATTGGACCGCGGCGCGCACCGCCCTGACCATGGGAGGCGGGTTGCTGCTGGTGATGATGACCCTTCTCTACTGGCGATATCAAAGCATTACCAGACTCAACAAGAAAGTCTCGGCAGCGGCGGATGCGCTGCAGTCGACCTTCAATGCGGTCAACGACGCCCTTTTCATCCATGACCTCACGAGCGGTGCAATTCTTGATGTGAACTCGAGAATGTGCGAAATGTACGGCTATGGGCATGACGAGGCGTTACAACTCACGATCGCGGACTTAAGTTCCGGAAAGCCCCCCTACACCCAGGACGACGCAGTCGCCTGGATCAGAAAGGCGGCACAGGGAGAGCCGCAATTGATCGAATGGCATGCGCGCCGGAAGGACGGGAATCTGTTCTGGGTAGAGGTGAATATGCGAAAGGCCTCAATCGGCGGCAAGGGCCGGTTGATCGTCGCCGTGCGTGACATCACCGAGCGCAGGCAGGCGGAGGAGAAGATCAGAGAATCAGAGGAAAAGTTCAAAAACGTTTTTGATACCGCGAATGACGGGATCCTTATCGCGGATGTTGAGACGAATAGATTCATGATGGGAAACAGAACGATCTGCAGAATGCTTGCCTATGATGAGCAGGAGATAAAAAATCTCAGCGTTCGCGACATTCATCCTGAAAAAGACATACCGTATGTCATAGAGCAGTTCAATAAACAGGCGAAGAAAGAATTACAGATTGCCAAGGATATCCCGGTAATAAGAAAAGACGGCAGCCTGTTTTATGCTGACGTCAACTCGTCCGTCATAACACTCGGAGACAGGACATATCTCCTCGGTATTTTCAGGGACATCACCGAAAAAAAGAAGGCGGAGGAGGCGCTGCGCGAGAGCGAGGAATTCATTAAAAATATTCTTGAAAGCGTTGATGAGGGTTTCCTTATCATCGACCGTGATTTCCGGATACTGTCCGCGAACAAGGCATACGCGAAGATGATCGACATTCCTTTGGAAAAGGTCATCGGCAGGCATTGTTACGAAGTATCTCATCGCGTCTCGGTCCCCTGTTTTAGTATGGGGCATCCCTGTGCGGTCCAAAAAGTATTTGAGACGCGAAAAACCCACACCGGTGTCCATATGCATCAGGACGCAAAGGGAGGGTCGGTGCATATCGAGACAAAGGCGTATCCCCTCTCGAAAGACGGATCAGGCGAGGTCGTTACCGCGATCGAAACCCTTGTTGACATCACCGAAAGGCTGAAACTCGAAGACCAGCTTCACCAATCCCAGAAGATGGAATCGATCGGCACCCTTGCCGGCGGCATCGCCCATGACTTCAACAATATCCTGACCGCCATTGTCGGCTACGGGAACATTGCCCTCATGAAGATGGCAAAGGACGACCCCCAGCGCTTGAACATCGAACACATGCTTGATGCAGGGGACCGGGCAGCGCACCTGACGAAAGACCTCCTGCTGTTCAGCAGGAAACAGGTCAGTGAACGAAAGCCCGTGGATCTGAACGAGATCATCAGAAGGCTGGAGAAGTTTCTGGTGCGCGTCATTGGAGAGGATGTCGATTGCAAAACCATGCTGAGCAGTGAAGCCATGCCGGTCCTCGGAGATTCGCACCAGCTTGAGCAGGTCCTGATGAACCTCGCGACGAACGCCCGGGACGCCATGCCAGGGGGAGGCATCTTCACGGTCACCACGGAGAACGTGCGGTTCGACGAAGAGTTCATCACCATCCATGGTTTTGGCAAGCCCGGCAACTATGTGCTGGCCTCCATCTCGGACACGGGCAAGGGCATGGATGAAGAGACAAGAGAGAGGATTTTCGAGCCTTTCTTCACGACCAAAGAGGTGGGCAAGGGCACGGGTCTGGGGCTTGCGGTGGTGTACGGCATCATCAAACAGCATGACGGGTTGATCAATGTGTACAGCGAACCGGGCCGGGGCACGACCTTCAAGATCTACCTGCCGCTCATCGCTGCGGGCGTGGAGGGAGAGAAAACAATGGCGGAATATCGTCCCCTGGGAGGCACCGAGACTATTCTGCTCGCAGAGGATGACGAAACAGTCAGAATCCTCACCAGGACCGTGCTTGAAGATTTTGGATACAAGGTGATAACGGCAAATGACGGGCAGACCGCGGTGAACAAGTACCTGGCGGACAGGGACAGGATCAAGCTTCTTCTGTTCGATATTATCATGCCGCAGATGACCGGAAAAGAGGCCTATGACGCGATCAGTGCGATCCAGCCCGACATCAAGGTCTTATTCCAGAGCGGCTATGCTCCTGACATCATCCGACAGAAGGTGTTGCTGGATGATAACGTTGCGGTTATCTATAAGCCGATATCGCCGAACAATCTATTGACGCAGGTGCGGGAGATTTTGGACAGATCATAGCCGATTTGTTACGAAAGAGGGGGACCCTGGGCGGTTCCCGGGATCGCCTGTCATCAAGAAGGCCGCGCAGGGAATGCAGACCGCGCCTAACGTTTTATCACCGTTCTCCTTCGCCAGTTTTTCCCCTTTGTTGGAAAATCACTTCGAAAGTGCGCTCCCACACTGCCTTCCCGTTGCAGCGCCGAGCGGGTGATGAGCAGGGCCGTCGTGATCATGTTCCTGATCTCGAAGACATTCCGGTCAGGGGCGCGGCCCTTCATCATCCGGTCCCATTCCTTGAGCTGCCTGAGCGCCCTGGTCAAACCCTTTTTTTCGCGAACGATGCCGACCTGCTCCCACATGAGTTTTCTGAGCGAAGAGCGCATCTTGACTATATCCGGCATCGCGCCTGAAGCATGGCGCGCCTCAGGCAATCTCTGAATAACATCATGCAGACCGCCGGTGTGCCGGTTGAAGTGTTTGCGCGCATACCGCGCGGCCCCGAGCCCGGCCCGTTCTCCGTAGACCAGTCCTTCCAGCAGGGAATTGCTCGCGAGGCGGTTTGCCCCGTGCACGCCGGTACAGGCGGCTTCGCCGGCGGCAAAGAGGCCGTGAATGGAGGTGGCGCCCCAGAAGTCGGTCTTGACCCCGCCCATGATGTAATGGGCCGCGGGCGATACCGGGACCGGCTCTTTCGTGATGTCGATGCCGAGGTCCTTGCAGGTCCGGTAAATGCGGGGGAAACGCTGCATCACGTAATCGGCCTGTAAATGCGTCATGTCGAGAAATACATTGTCGGCCCCGGTGGCAGCCATCTCGGAGTGGATGGCGCGGGTGACCACGTCGCGCGGCGCGAGCTCGCGCGCGGAATGGTAGCGGTCCATAAAGCGCAGTCCGTTGATGTTCTTCAGCATGCCGCCTTCTCCGCGCATGGCCTCGGAAAGCAGGAACTGGGGCGCTCCCTTGCGAAAGAGCGCGGTGGGGTGAAATTGAACGAACTCCATGTCCACGAGCGCCGCGCCCGCGCGAAAAGCCATGGCCATGCCGTCGCCGGTGGCCACAGCGGGATTCGTGGTACGCTCATACAGCCGGCCCGCTCCGCCCGTGGCGAGTACCACCGCGCGCGCGGAAATGATGAGGATCTTGCGCAAGGCCTGCTGGCAGACCACGGCCCCGACGCAGCGATTATTCCGGATGATCAGGTCCCGGGTGAACGCGAAGTCTATCTTGGACACCGTGCCGGTGGAGCGGACCTTGTCGATCAGCACGCGCATGATCTCTTTGCCGGTCGAGTCTCCCTGGGCATGGAGGATGCGGCGCTTGGTGTGGGCCGCTTCCTGCGTGAACGCGAGCTTCGTTCCTTCTTTGTCGAATTCCGCGCCCCAGAGGATGAGCTCGCGTATCCGCGTGGGACCCTCTTCAACAAGCGTGCCCACGGCCTTGCGCAGGCAGAGCCCGTCGCCCGCCCTGATGGTGTCCTCGAAGTGGATCGAGATCTCGTCCTCGTCCGAAAGCGCAACGGCCACGCCGCCCTGGGCGTATTCGCTGCTGCTCTCGGTAGGCGCGTCTTTGGTCACGACGAGGACCTCGCCGTTCCGCGCCAGTTCGATGGCCGCCCGGAGCCCGGCCACACCCCCGCCGATGATAAGAAAGTCGGTTTTTATATGTTCTTCAGTGAAAGGCATGATGTGATTGCGGATTTCGGAGTGCGGATTTCGGAGTGAAAAGACTTTAGAGCATTGTGCCCTCATTCCGCATTCCGCAATCGTCAATCCGAAATAAAACTACGGCTTTCCCGGCATTTCCACCGGCAGCGGCACAAAGGGGTCCTTCCCGTCAATGGACATGAGCTTGAAATTTCCGGGCTCAAAGACCAGCGTGACCCGTCCGCCGTTTTTCTGGGTAGTCCCTCCAACGGCAAGCCACTCTCCGTCCCAGTTGAATGATGTCTTGATCGGTCCCTTTTCCTCGACCATGATGAGCATCTTGGTGTACTGGATGTTGAAGTGGATGGTTTCATTCTTCAAGAACACGGCTGCAAGGGACCGGGAAAACGCTTCCCTGTCTTGATAAGCGGGCGCCACGTTATCCATGAATGAGGAGAGGTCCTTTTTCTCATATGCCGTCCGCATGTCCCTCAGCGCGGAGAGGACGTTCTTGCTTTTGACGGCCGACTGGTCAGGCGTTTTTTTACCGCTGCAGGCGGATGTCGTGAACAGCAGTGCTGTTATGGCGAGAAGGGTGAAAAGTTGTTTCATGTGACCTCCGGTTGACGAAAAGCGAATTGTAACTATTTGGCGAGGAGTGGCCTCATACCAACGAGTCATGCAAAAAATCCCCCTCACCCCAGCCCTCTCCCCGATAGGGGCGAGGGAGCTTTTATTTCCTCTCCCATCAGGGGAGAGGATTAAGGTGAGGGGTGGTTGCTATCAGCACATTTTACATTTTTCATTTTGCAATTTGCAAGGTCTTTTTCAAAAACTGCCCCGTATACGATTCCTTCACCAGCACCACGTCCTCGGGCGTTCCCTGGGCCACGATCCGGCCGCCCCGGTCGCCGCCCTCGGGGCCGAGGTCGATGATCCAGTCCGCGGTCTTGATAACGTCGAGGTTGTGCTCGATCACGACCACGGTGTTGCCCGCGTCCACGAGCTGGTTCAGCATATCGAGCAGCTTTTGCGTGTCGGCGAAGTGCAGGCCGGTCGTCGGCTCATCCAGAATGTACAAGGTCCTTCCCGTTGCGCGGCGGGAGAGTTCTTTGGAGAGTTTGACGCGCTGTGACTCGCCGCCCGAGAGCGTGGTGGCCGACTGTCCCAGGGTGATGTACCCGAGGCCCACGTCCAGCAGCGCCTGGAGTTTGGACCGGACGGGCGTCACGTTCTGGAAGAACTCGTAGGCCTGCTCCACGGTCATGCCGAGCACCTCGGCGACGTTCCTGCCCTTGTACCGGATGTCCAGCGTTTCGCGGTTGTACCGGCTGCCGTGGCACACGTCGCAGGTCACGTACACGTCGGGCAGGAAGTGCATCTCGATCTTGATCAGACCGTCGCCCTCGCAGGCCTCGCACCTGCCGCCTTTTACGTTGAAGCTGTAGCGGCCGGGCTTGTACCCGCGCATGCGCGACTCCGGCAGCTGGGAAAACAGATCACGGACCGGTCCGAACACTCCGGTGTAGGTGGCCGGGTTCGAACGCGGCGTTCTGCCGATGGGCGACTGGTCGATGTCGATCACCTTGTCGACATGTTCGAGGCCCGTGATGTCCTTGTGCTTTCCCGCCCGTTCCGTGGAACGGTACAGGCGCTGGGCAAGGGCGCGGTACAGGATGTCCACCACGAGCGTGCTCTTGCCCGAGCCTGAAACGCCGGTCACGCAGGTGAAAACGCCGAGGGGAAACTGCACCGTTATGTTCCCAAGGTTGTTCTCCTCCGCGTTGATAACGCTGATCGCCTTCGTGGATCTTCTGCGGGAAGACGGCACCTTGATAAAGACCTTGCCGGAGAGGTACTGGCCGGTGAGCGAAGCCCCGACCTTCTGGATCTCCTGCGGCGTTCCCTGGGCCACGATCTCGCCGCCGTGCACGCCGGCGCCCGGGCCCATGTCGATCACGTGGTCCGCCGCGCTGATGGTCTCCTCGTCGTGCTCCACGACGAGCACGGTGTTGCCGAGGTCGCGAAGCCGGAACAAGGTATCGAGAAGCCTGCGGTTGTCCCGCTGGTGCAGGCCGATGCTCGGTTCATCCAGAATATAGAGCACACCCACGAGGGACGAGCCGATCTGCGTGGCAAGCCGGATGCGCTGGCCCTCGCCGCCCGACAGCGTGGCCGCGCCGCGGTTCAGAGAGAGATAATCGAGTCCCACGTGGATCATGAACCCGAGACGCTCGCGGATCTCCTTCAGGATCCGCTGGGCAATGGCCGTTTCCTTGTCCGTAAGCGTAAGATCGTTGAAGAACAGCAGCGCCTGTTTGATGCTCATGCGCGTGATGTCGTGGATGCTCAGGCCGGCGACCTTGATCGCCAGCGATTCCTTGCGCAGCCTGCTGCCGCCGCAGTCAGGGCAGGCCTGGTAGTTCATGTACTGTTCCATCTCCCACTGGATGGCGTAGGAATCGGTCTCATCATACCGCCGTTTCAGGTTCTCGATAATGCCTTCGAAAGGCTTGCACACCGCGCCCTTTCGGGTTGACAGGGCTTTCGCCTCGCTCTCGCTGTAGCCGTACAGCAGCATCTTCTGCTGCGCCGGTCTCAGGTCCTTGAACGGGGTGTTCACGTCGAAACCGCAGCCTTCCGCAAGGGTGTGGAGCATTTCATGGTGGTAGACCGACGTGCGTTTCGCCCAGGGCTTGACGGCTCCATCGCGGAGTGAAAGAGTGGGGTTCGGGATGATGAGCCCGGGGTCGAACTCCAGAAGACCGCCGAGGCCGTCGCAGGTGGGGCAGGCGCCCTGGGGGCTGTTGAAGGAAAAGGTGTTGGGAGCGATCTCGGGATAGCTGATGTTGTCCACGATGCAGGCGAGCTTCTCGCTGTAGAGCAGGTCCTTTTTCTGGTCCACCAGATTGATCAGCACGAGGCCTTCGGCCTGGCGGAGGGCGGTCTCGATACTTTCCGCGAGCCTGCGCTCGATGCCGGGCTTTACCACGAGCCGGTCGATCACGATCTCGATGTCGTGCTTCTTTTTTTTGTCCATCGGGATGGGCTCGGCAAGTTCCTTGATCGCCCCGTCAACCCGGGCGCGCACATAGCCCGAGGCGCCCGCGGCCATAAGCTCTTTCCGGTACTCGCCCTTGCGTCCGCGAACGATTGGCGCCAGGACCTGGATGCGCGTGCCGTCAGGCAGGGCCATGACCGCATCGGTGATCTGCTGAACGGTCTGGGCCGCGATCTCCCTGCCGCACTTCCAGCAATAGGGCTTGCCGATGCGCGCGAAGAGCAGGCGCAGGTAGTCGTAGACCTCGGTCACGGTGCCCACGGTGGAGCGGGGGTTCTTGCTCGTGGTCTTCTGTTCAATGGCGATGGCGGGGGAGAGGCCGTCGATGGAATCCACGTCGGGTTTGTCCATCTGGCCCAGGAACTGGCGCGCGTAGGCAGAGAGGCTCTCGACGTAGCGGCGCTGGCCTTCGGCATAGATGGTATCGAAGGCGAGGGAAGACTTGCCCGAGCCCGACAGTCCCGTGATAACCACAAGCCGGTCGCGCGGGATCTCGACATCGATGTTCTTTAAATTGTGCTGGCGGCAGCCTTTTATGATGATCTTGTTCATAGGGTCCGAATGCTTCGGGAGAAATATCATTTTACCACTGAGGGAAAGGGGAGTAAAGGACTTTGTAAATTGACGCCTCGTCAACAGGCTTTATTGACGCGGTTCCGCCATGGTTTCTATAATCAAAAACCCGGCGCTCATTTATATTATTTATGGGAAAAAATCTTGACAATGTCAGGGGGTTGTGATAATTTTCCCACACTTCAAAAAGGTCCGCATTTCCCGTTCATTAGAAGAGGCTCTCGTACTTTATGATAGATATCAACATCACACTTCTCTGGCAGATCGCCAATTTCATCGTGCTGCTTATTGCGCTTAACTTTATCCTCTTCAAGCCGATTCGTCAGGTCATGCAGGAGCGCGAGCAGGGCATCAGCTCCGCGTTCGGCGATGCCAAGGCCGCGCAGGAACACATGCAGAACATCCTGGAGCGGTATAATGCCTCTCTGGCCGAGGCCAAGCAAAAGGCCGTGACAACGTACAATGCCATTTACCAGCAGGGTCTCGATGCCCAGCGCGACATGATCTCCGCGGAGCGCGCCAAAGCGGGCGAAATGCTGGACAAGGCGCGTGGTGAGATCACGGCGGCGTCCACAGCGGCCCGTGCCGACCTCAAAAAGGAGGCGGAGCGGCTGTCGCAGGACATTACCGCCAAGCTGCTCGGAAGGGCGGTTTAAAAACAGTTCCCCCGATAGGATCATTCGGGGGCAGGCTCCGTTTGGAGTGCGGAGTTCGGAGTTAGAGAAAAAGCAAATCATGAAAATCCTAAAAAAGACGATAGAGATCATCATTTGCCAAATGGGCTCAATGCTGTTCGCCGCAAGTGTCTTTGCCTCGGAAGCTGCTGAGGGAGGCCATGAGGTGATAACCTTCATGGGCGACTGGCTGCCCAGGCTGGTCAATTTCGCGGTCATTGCGTCGGTTGTCGTCTATTTTTCAAGGAAGCCGATCCGTGATTTCTTTGCAAGCCGGTCCGCCGAGATCGCAAAGGCCATGCAGGACTCGCACGAGGCGCGGGAACGCGCCGTGGCCGCCCTCGCGGACCTCGAGCGAAAGATCAAGGAGATGGAGGCGGAGACAGGCAGGATGGTCGCCGATGCCCAGGCCCGCGCCGAGAAGGACAAACAGGCGCTCGTTGACGAAGGCAGGAAGGTAGCGCATGAGGTTCAGGCCCAGGTCAAGCAGGGCATTGATAGCGAGCTCCATAAGGCAAAAAGCGCGCTCGCGGCCGAGGCGTCGCTCCTTGCCCTTGACCTTGCGGAAGGCAGGATCAAACAGAAGATCAACAGCCAGGACCATGAGCGCATTGTGAAAGAATACATCTCCAAAGTGGGAGGCCGGGCTTGATTCGGATCATCGCGAAGAGATATGCCAAGGCCCTCGTGCAGCTTGCCGAGGAAAAGAAGACCGTTGACAAGACCAGGGCCGACCTTGCCGCGTTCACGAGCGCGGTGGATTCCCTGCCGGCACTGAAAAAGCTTTTTGCAAGCCCCGTTTTTACCCCCGAGAACAAGAAGGCGGTCATCCAGGAACTGGCGGTCAAGCTCGGCATGCAGCCGACCACCCAGCGGTTCGTGGAGCATCTGGCGGAAACGGGCAGGATCAGATATATCAGCGACATGTATGAGGCGTTTTTGGAGATATTGGCTCAACGCACTAATCGCGCCATGGCGCGACTGACCACAGCGGCCGCGATAAACCCGGCCGATCTGGCGGAAATCAAGAAAAAACTCGAGGCACTCACCGGAAAACAGGTGGACATCGACGCGAAGGTTGATGCCTCCCTCATCGGTGGAGCCAGGGCGCAGATCGGAAGCACGGTCTACGACGGGACCATCAAAAATCAGCTTGGCAAGCTGCGGAATCAGTTGCTAAATTAATAAACCAGTAGTCCGTAGTCAGGAGTCAGTAGTCAGTCATGCTGTAGCGTGATTCTGACTTCTGTTTTCTGGCTTCTGGCTCCTGAACTTAACGAGGTGTAACATGCAGATCAAGGCACAGGAAATCAGCGAGATCATAAAAAAGAAGATATCCGATTTCGACAAGACCGTTGAGGTCGCCGAGGTCGGCACCGTCATTACGGTCGGCGACGGTATCGCCAAGGTCTTCGGGCTCGACAACGTCATGTCAGGCGAGCTCCTGGAGTTCCCGGGCGGCGTCATGGGCATGGCGCTCAACCTCGAAGAAGAGAGCGTGGGCGCGGTGCTCATGGGCGACGACTCCCGGATCCGCGAAGGGGACATCGTAAAGCGGACCAAGAGGATCGCCGAAGTCCCCGTGGGCGACGCCATGGTGGGGCGCGTGGTGGACGGCATCGGCCAACCCATCGACGGCAAAGGCCCCATTGTCTCGAAAGAATTCCGCCATATCGAGGTCATCGCACCGGGCATCGTAAAGCGCCAGTCAGTGCGCGAATCGCTCCAGACCGGCATCAAGGCCATTGACGCCATGATCCCGATCGGCCGCGGACAGCGCGAGCTCATCATCGGCGACCGCCAGACCGGCAAGACCGCCGTTGCCATTGACACCATCATCAACCAGAAGGGCCAGAACGTCATCTGCATCTATGTGGCCATCGGACAGAAGCGCTCCACGGTGGCGCAGGTGGTCAAGACCCTGACGGAACACGGCGCCATGGACTATACCATCATCGTGTCCGCCACGGCGTCCGATCCGGCGCCGCTCCAGTTCATCGCTCCCTATACGGGCGCCACCATCGGCGAATACTTCCGCGACAAAGGCGGCCACGCCCTGATCGTGTATGACGATCTTTCGAAACAAGCGACGGCCTACCGCCAGCTCTCGCTGCTGCTCCGCAGGCCCCCGGGCCGCGAAGCGTACCCCGGCGATGTGTTCTATCTCCACTCCCGTCTTCTCGAGCGTGCGGCAAAGCTGTCGGACAAGATGGGCGGCGGATCGCTGACCGCGCTTCCGATCATCGAGACCCAGGCCGGCGACGTGTCAGCCTACATCCCGACGAACGTGATCTCCATTACGGACGGACAGATCTTCCTCGAATCCGACCTTTTCTACTCCGGCGTGCGGCCGGCCATCAACGTCGGTATTTCCGTGTCGCGCGTGGGCGGCAGCGCCCAGATCAAGGCCATGAAGCAGGTGGCGGGCACGCTTCGCCTCGACCTCGCCCAATACCGGGAACTTGCCGCCTTTTCACAGTTCGGCAGCGACCTCGACAAGGCCACGCTGGCCCAGTTGAACCGCGGTCAGCGCATGGTCGAACTTCTGAAGCAGGACCAGTACTCTCCGCTTCCGGTCGAGCAGCAGATCTTCGTGATCTTCGCGGGGACCAACGGTTTTGTGGATGAAGTGCCGGTGAATGCGGTGAGGCGGTTCGAATCGGAACTTCTGCGGTTCGTGACGAGCAAGTACCAGCCGTTGCTCAACGACATCAAAAGCAAGAAGCAGCTCGACGACGACCTCAAGGCCCGCATCAAGAGCGCCATCGAAGAGTTTAAGAACACATTCACGGCGTAGTGTTCGAATGCGGATTTCGGAATGCGGAATGCGGAATGAACTTCAAACGCGCGCATCCTTGAATATCAAACAGTCAGGGACAATCAATGCCCAGTTTAAGAGACATTAAGAGAAAGATCACGAGCGTCAAGAAGACCCAGCAGATCACCAAGGCCATGAAGATGGTTGCGGCTGCGAAGCTTCGCCGTGCGCAGGACCGCGTGATATCGGCGAGGCCATACGCGCGAAAGATGTTTGCCGTGATCACGAACCTTGCGGCCCGTGTGGAGCGTGCGCAGCATCCGCTCCTGGCAAAGCGCGAGCCCAAACAGGTGAAGCTGCTCGTACTGACCTCGGACCGGGGGCTGTGCGGCGCGTACAATACCAATATCCTGCGCAAGGCTGTCGAGGCCGTCAAGCAGTTCAAGGCCGAGGGCAAGGACGTGAAGGTGAATGTCGTGGGCCGCAAAGGACGCGATTTTTTCCGCAAGCGCTCCGGGTATACCCTGGGCAAAGTGTGGTCGGAGCTCGGCATGATCGACTATGAGAAAGCGGCCGATGTCGGAAAAAACGTTGTTGAACGTTTTGCCGCGGGCGATGCCGATGAAGTGTACCTGCTCTACAACGAGTTCAAGAGCGTGATGCAGCAGAAGGTAACGCTTGAGAAACTTCTGCCCGTGGAGCCGCCGACCGAGGCCGACCCGTTCATGGCCGCTGTTGATTATCTCTATGAGCCGTCGGCAGAGGCGATCCTGAGCTCCATTCTGCAGAAGCACGTTGAGGTGCAGGTATACCGCGCGATGCTTGAGAGCCAGGCGAGCGAGATGGGGTCGCGGATGACGGCCATGGATTCCGCCACACGGAATGCCAAGGATATGATCGAACGGCTCACGCTCAAGTTCAATAAACAGCGTCAGGCCGCGATCACCAAGGAAATATCCGAGATCGTCGGCGGGGCGGAAGCGCAGAAATAAGAATTAATTGGAAATTGAAGATTGAAGATTGGAAATTGATTTTAAAATTTAAAATCTAAAATTTCCAATCTTCAATTTACAATTCAAAATTCTCCGAATTTTGCAACAGGGGGTTATCAATGAGCACAGGCAAAATAGTACAGGTGATGGGTGCGGTGGTGGACTGCGAGTTCCCCGTTGGAAACCTTCCCCATCTGATGAACGCGCTGAGGATCGATCAGGCCGCGGATAAGGGCCTCGGTACGCCCGAGACACATCTGACGCTCGAGGTCGCGCTGCACCTCGGTGAGAACCGGGTGCGCACGGTGGCCATGTCCTCTACGGATGGCCTCATGCGCGGCATGAAGGTGAACGACACCGGCAAGCCTATCTCCATGCCTGTGGGCAAGGAAGTGCTCGGCCGCATCATGAACGTTATTGGAGAGCCGGTGGATGAATTGGGGCCGATCAACTGCAAGGACACCCTGCCGATCCATCGTCCGGCGCCCATGCTCGAGGAACTCGATCCCTCGAAGGTTCTCTTTGAAACGGGCATTAAGGTCATCGACCTTCTGGCACCCTACACCAAAGGCGGCAAGACAGGTCTCTTCGGCGGCGCGGGCGTGGGGAAGACCGTGCTCATCATGGAACTCATCAACAACGTGGCAAAGCAGCACGGCGGCTACTCCGTGTTTGCCGGCGTGGGCGAGCGTACCCGTGAGGGAAACGACCTCTGGGCCGAGATGAAAGAGTCGGGCGTTATCAACAGAACAGCGTTGGTGTACGGCCAGATGAACGAGCCGCCGGGAGCGAGGCTCCGCGTCGGTCTGTCGGCCCTCACCGTGGCCGAATATTTCCGCGATACCCTGGGACAGGACGTGCTCCTGTTCGTCGACAATATATTCCGGTTCACCCAGGCAGGGTCCGAGGTTTCCGCGCTCCTCGGCCGTATGCCGTCGGCCGTGGGTTACCAGCCGACACTCGGCACTGAAATGGGAGCCCTCCAGGAGCGCATCACCTCCACGAAAAAAGGGTCCATCACCTCGGTGCAGGCCATCTACGTTCCTGCCGACGATCTGACCGACCCAGCGCCGGCAACGGCGTTCGCGCACCTCGATGCCACCACGGTGCTCTCGCGCCAGATCTCCGAGCTCGGGATCTATCCGGCCGTTGATCCGCTCGATTCGACCTCCCGAATCATGGATCCCCATGTGGTCGGAGCCGAACATTACGCTGTTGCGCAGAGGGTACAGCTTGTTCTGCAGCGTTACAAGGAGCTTCAGGACATCATCGCCATCCTTGGTATGGATGAACTTTCCGACGAGGACAAGCTCTCCGTGTCCCGCGCCAGAAAGATCCAGCGTTTCCTGTCGCAGCCCTTCCAGGTGGCAGAGGCCTTCACGGGCACGCCGGGTAAATACGTGCCGCTCAAGGAGACCATCAAGGGATTCAAGGAAGTGGTTGACGGCAAAATGGATGATATTCCCGAACAGGCGTTCTATATGGTCGGCCCCCTCGAGGAAGTGTTCGAGAAGGCGGAGAAACTTGGTTACAAGCGGTAATTTGAGAATCAGCTCGTAGCTGATAGCTCATAGCTGATGGCAGAAGAGCTAAGAGTCACGAGCTAAAAGCTATGAGCGAAGATTGGAAAAAGAAAATGGTCGCAGAAAAAGGGAAAATACTCCTTGAGATTGTTGCGCCGAGCCGTCAGGTGGTCCGTTCGGAACGCGTGGATGAAGTGATAGCTCCGGGCAGTGAAGGCGAGTTCGGCGTGCTGCCGGGCCACACGCCGTTCCTGACCACGCTCAAGGTCGGCATGCTTTCCTACCGCGAAGGCACGGAATGGCACCGTCTGGCCGTTGACTGGGGATATGCCGAGGTAGGAGCGGACCGGGTCATCATTCTGGCAGAAGGTGCCGACCGGGCGGCGGATATCGACCTTACCGCGGAACGGGCTCTGAAAGAGCGTGCGGAGAAGGCGCTGAGCGAAAAGCTCGAACAAAAGGATCATGAAAAGGCGCGCATCGAACTTTTACGGGCAATGATCCGGATACAGGTGGCTGAACAGCACGGGCAGAAGTAACGCACATCTCCTATTCAATACTGACATCAAAAGGCATCCTTCGGGTTGCCTTTTTGTTTTTTGCACAAGAGGGACAGATTCTCCGTGTGCGACAGGCTTTTGCACGGTGACGAGGGCTGGAAAATACCTTGACAGCTTCCCTTTATTAATTTATAATAATTCTAATCAATATGAACACCAAACATTTTCAAAAAAGGGATTCGTCACCTCAGTTCAAGCGCACCCCGCAACGGCTTGCGATCCTGGACTATCTGAAAGGGAATACCTCTCACCCGTCGGCGGATGACATCTACCGGGCTGTATCGAAAAAATACCAGTCCATGTCGTTCGCGACAGTCTATAATACGCTCAATACGCTCGCGAAGTCAGGAACACTGCGGGAACTCACCATTGATCCCAAAAGAAAGCGCTACGACCCGGACACAAGCCGCCATCACCATCTCATTTGCGTCCTGTGTGGTAAGATCGTGGACATCCCCGAGGGGATCACCGTTGATCTGCCGGGAAAATTGGCGCGGGATTTTACTCTTCTTGGGAATCATGTCGAGTTTTATGGTCATTGTTCCCTCTGTACCAGGAAGGGGAAGACTTCCTGAGTCCTTTCCCGGAATACCAACATTGAAATATCATAACTTGGGTCGCCATAAAACTGTTATTCCCGAATGTTCCTAAGCTTGCCCCGGGGAGCCTGCCCTCGAATGATTTAATCGGGGGTTTCTAAGCCGGGGGGAATCTGGTTTCAGGAAATACCAAATAAACATCATATCCCCGGTCCTTCGACACGCTCAGGACGTTCGGGGATGACACACGGTTTTAGACGGCAGCAGAAAGTCTCGTTTTCTCTGAGGAGGTTTTCATGGGAGCTGTAGAGATAAAGCCCGGCATCCATTGGGTGGGCGCAATAGACTGGGCGGTTCGGGATTTTCACGGCTATGTGACGCCTCACGGCACATCGTACAATAATTATCTCATCCTCGACAAGCAGGTGACGCTGGTCGATACGGTGAAGCATGATTTCAGCGAATATACGATCGACAACATCAGGGGCCTCGTTGACCCCGCGAAGATCGAGAACATCGTGATCAACCATATCGAGAACGACCACATGTCGAGCATCGACCGGATCATGGAGCTTGCGCCCCAGGCCCTGATCCATATCACCGCGCGCGGCAAAAAAGGCCTCGACCGGTTCTTCGACACCTCGAAATGGCGGTTCAGGATCGTCAAGACCGGCGATACGCTCAACACGGGCGCCAAGACCATCACCTTCCTCGAAACGCCGATGCTCCACTGGCCGGATTCGATGATGAGCTATGTTCAAGAAGACAAGCTTTTGATCAGCCAGGACGCCTTTGGCCAGCACCTGGCCTCATCGGCGCGGTTCGACGACGAGTTCTGTGACCAGTATTCGGTCACGGCGCTTGAGCACTCGGTGCGGGACTACTATGCGAACATCCTGATGCCGTTCGGCGCGCTCATCAAGGCAAAGATCGCCGAGGTCCGGAAACTCGGCCTTGTCATTGATATGATCGCGCCGGACCACGGCATTATCTGGAGGAAGGACCCCGGCAAGATCCTTCAGATGTATCTTGATATGGCGGATGATAAGGCGGACCTCCGCGTCGTGATCGTCTACGACACCATGTGGCACAGCACCGAACGCATGACCATCCCGCTCATGGAGGGGATCAAGTCCGCGGGCGTCGACGTGGAAGTGATCAAGCTCCGTTCCACGCCCATGAGCATGGCGATAAAAAGCATCGGGGAGTCACGGGCCATGCTCGTGGGCACGCCGACGCTCAACAATATCATGTTTCCGTCGATCGCCGAGTTCCTGACGCACCTCAGGGGGCTCCGTCCCAAGAACCGGCTTGCCGGCGCGTTCGGGAGCTTTGGCTGGGGAGGGGGCGCGGTAAAGGAGGCGTACGAGTCATTCAAGAGGATGGGTCTTGAGACCGTCGAACCCGGAATAGAGGTCCTCTATCGTCCGGGTCCGGAGGACGAAAAGAAATGTTTTGATTTCGGGAAACAGTTTGCGGAAAAAACAATCGAGTATCACAAACAGTTCAACGGCAATCAGCCGGTCAAGTGTAAGCCATAAAACGCTGAGTATGTACCCGGTAAAAGAATAACTATACTTTAAGGAGGGTATCATGTGGAGATGCACGGTATGCGGTTATATCTATGATGAAGCGAAAGAGGGTAAAAAGTTCGAAGACCTTCCGGACGACTGGGCCTGCCCGGTCTGCAATGCGCCCAAGGATGCGTTCGTAAAAATGTAAGTCCGGCACTGTTTTCAGAGAAAAAGGCGGCCTGTGTTGAATGCAGGACGCCTTTTTTGTTTGACAGTCATCAGTGTCCATTCTATAATCATCGCGAAAAAGCGCATTTTCACTCACGTACCATCAATCCGCCGTTCATTCCTCTCTGATCGAGGGGGAGGATACAACGTGGGGAATATTTCAGGTGAAAAGGAAGAGCACCTATGACCGAAAAAAAGAATCGGAGCGTCAAACATTGGCCTCAGGATGAGCGGCCGCGCGAGCGTCTGATAATGCACGGCCCATCAACGCTCTCTGAAGCGCAGCTCCTTGCCATCATCATTCGGAACGGCAGGGCAGGCCGCAGTGCGGTAGACCTGGGGCGTGAACTTCTCGACACGTTTGGAAGCCTTGCCGGTATAGAGCAGGCCGGGATCCGTGAGCTCTGTAAGGTGGAGGGCATCGGTCCGGCCAAGGTTGCGCAGATCAAGGCGGCGGTAGAACTCGGGCGACGGTACCAGATGCCGAGCCTCGCGGGGGCGTCCTTCTGCTCAAGCAGTGACGTTGCAGCGTACTATCGGCCGAGAATGAAGGACCTCAAAAAAGAGATATTCCGCTGCGCGTTGCTCGATACCAAGAACAAGATCCTCCGTGAAGAGGTTGTTTCAATCGGCAGCCTTTCCGCCTCCATCGTCCATCCCCGCGACACCTTCAAGGCCGCGGTCCGCGAATCGGCCGCAGCAGTCATCTTTATCCACAATCACCCGAGCGGCGATACCAAACCGAGCCAGGAGGACATTCTGCTCACCAGGCGGCTGGTCCAGGCAGGCGAGGTGATCGGCATCCAGGTGCTGGATCATATCATCATCGGCGACAGCGACCATTTCAGCTTCAGGGACAACGGCATGATCACACCGGTGCGGTAATACTCGTGTTGCCCGACTCGTTGAATTGCTATTCCCCCCACTGGATGCAGGGAGACTAATGCAAGATACCGTTATTATCATCATTAGAACGATCATCATCGCTCTGCTGCTCCTGACCACGGTCCTTTTTCTTACGAGTATTCTCCGGAGAGCATATAATGGACGGAAATACCGGAAGCTCGACCATTTAAGAAACGTCTTCGATAAAAAGATCCGGGAGTCGCTTGATTCCAGTACCGTTCCGGGAACGCAGCACGAGTTCATCGCACGCCGGAAATCGCATGCGTGGCAGGCTATCGAGGACGTTCTTCTGCGCCTGATCAACGAGGAACGATACCAGGGTGAAGCGCAAAAATTGTTCTCCACGCTCGGATACGTTTTGTTTTACGAAAAGAAGATTGAGAACAGCGATGTTCAGGTGCGTGCGCTGGGCATAGATAAGCTCGGCAGGATGAAGAGCGAAGCATCAGTTCCGAAACTCATCACCCTGCTGGACGAAAAGAATCCGGAGATCGTTTCGGTTGCCGTGCGGTCGCTGAGTAAAATAGGAGGACCAGCGGCGTTGCAAGCCATTGTCGAGCGATTGCCTGTCATTCTGGACCGGTCGATCGTGACGCGCAAGGCGATGGGAATGGCCATGCAGTCCTTTGGCGCCGAAGCAATCCCTCTTCTGGTCGCGTGCAAGGCGGGAGGGGATAATCTTTGGGTCATATCGTGCATTCTGGACATTCTTTCCCGATTACCCGCTGATCCACGATCGGCACGCCTGGCCGCCGGGCATCTTTCGAGCAAGAATGCCGAAGTAAGGAGCAAGGCGCTCAAGGTGCTGGGACGAGATGAAACTGTCCGTGTCATCAAAAATCTGCTGGAGCTGGTCCTTCCCCTGCTTCAAGACCCGGTGTGGTTTGTCAGGCTTCAGGCGATTCGGTCGATCAGAGCACTGGGTCCTGAAGCTGCCGCGCCATCGATCGGAAAACTTATTTTTGATGAAAACTGGCAGGTCCGAAATGAAGCAGCGCAGGCGTTGACTGTTCTCGGCGAAGGTTCTCTCGATATTTTTCTGGACATTCTTACGGGCACTGACAGGTATGCGAAAGACAGCATTTGTGAGGAGATAGAAAAAACGAATTTCTCGTATCGACTCATTAAAAACCTCAGGGCACGTGACCGGGGCCGGCAAAAAAAATCACGCCAGGTCCTTGAGATCATGCATTCCCTTGGATTCTCAACACCGCTCAGTGAGTATCTGGAACAGGAAGGCGACGAGGCGGAAAAAGAGCTCATCCGAAGTATGATGAAGACGGGATCTGCTGCATGAAGAAAATACTCATCCTGGCGATTATCGGATTCAATTATTGCGTCGGGTTTTATTTCGGACTTTTGAATACCGTTTACTCGGTCCTTCTGGTCCTTGCCCTTTTTATGATATTCAAGCACCTTCGCCGCATTAAATATTCCCCGTACAGAGAATTCAGCATCTCACCGGAGACCCCGCCCGTCACGATCCTGATCGCCATGCATAATGAGGAAAAGGTTGTTCTCCGGAGCATACGATCCGCACTTGCCACTGATTACCCGTTTTTCGAAGTGATCATTATCAATGACGGATCGACTGACGGGACATTGCAAAAAGTGATTGATACGTACGGTCTTAAAAAGATCGATCGCGTTTACCGGACGTTTCTCAAGACGCAACCCGTAAAGGGCTTTTACTACAGTCTGGAAACGCCGAATTTTCTCGTGATCGACAAGGAACGGGGCGGCAAGGCCGATGCGCTGAACTGCGGGGTCAATGTTTCACGCTCGCCGTATTTTTGTTCACTTGACGCGGATTCGCTGTTTGAAAAAGACGCGCTCATCAGGGTCATGGCCCCCTTGCTCGAGAGCAATATTCCGGTGATCGCGAGCGGCGGGGTCGTGCGCATTATCAACGGTCTCAAGCTCACCGACGGGCTTGCGATCGAAGAAATCGATCTCCCCGACAGCACCCTGCTCATGTTTCAGATCGTAGAGTACATCCGGGGATTTCTTTTCGGCAGGGTGGGATGGGACAGTCTGCACGCGCTGCTTATTATTTCCGGGACCTTTTCGCTTTTTCAAAAAGCAAGTGTGGTGGAGGCGGGAGGATTCACGGTGGGCAACGTAGCGGAAGACATGGAAATGATAGTCCGGCTTCACCGTACGATGCTGAAAAAGAAGAAACCATACCGGATACGATTTGTATCCGATCCTATCTGCTGGACCGAGGCGCCGGATGACCTTACCATGCTCGGCAGACAGCGGAGAAGGTGGCACCTCGGCCTGATCCAGAGTATCTATCAAAATAGAGAGATGATGTTCAATCCTCAATTCGGCAAAATCGGCATGGGGGCTCTGCCCTACTATCTTCTTTTCGAGATCCTGGGACCGGTGATCGAGGTCCTGGGATATGTCTGTGTCATTACTTCTTATTTTCTCGGGATCCTGAGCCTTGATTTTCTCCTTCTTTTCCTGACGCTGGCGATATTCTATGGGGTGTTTCTTTCGACCGCCGGCATCTTTCTCGAAGAATTAACATTCAGGCGATATCCGAAGTGGAGTCACTTGTTCAAGCTTCTCATCTACGGAGTGTTTGAAAATTTCGGCTACCGGCAGATCAATTCCTTCTGGAGATTCGAAGCGCTCATTCTGTACATCATGGGGAGGAGAAAGTGGGAATTAGTCCATAAAAAAGGACAGGAAAAGCAAGCGCCGGCTGATGCTGCCGGAAAAGAAGGAGCATGACGTGCGGCTGCCAATGCCGCCAGGCCGGAAACAGGATGGGGAAAGGAATATGTTGATTATAACTAAGGAAGGGTTACTGGAATGATGATTCATCTTGCATTGAGTCTTGTCGTCGCGATGGCGGATGGCGACCTGGCGATGTCAAGGGGTGATCATGACGCTGCCGCGCAGTCCTATCGCGCAGAGGCTGAAGCTCATCCCGAATTGTATGAGGCCAGGATCAAGCTTGCGAACGCCCTCTCTCTATCAAAACACCATGATGCAGCAATTCAGATCTACACGGAACTGCTGGCAGCGCGTCCGGATGATCCCGATCTGCTTCTCGCGCGCGGGCGGGTGTATACATTGGAAAGCCGCTGGCCTGAAGCCGAGGCGGACTTGACAGCGGCAACCGCGCATTCGCCTGATCATGGCGATGCCTGGTCGGCTCTCGGGGACCTGTATCTCCGGAGCGACCGGCCCCGCGATGCCGTGAATGCCTACAGTAAATGGATCGCGGCGGATCCCAAGAATCCCCGCGCATACCTCGCGCGCACAATAGCCTACCGGTCAGCGGGCGAATTCGCTGCAGCCCGCGCCGACTTTGACATTGCCCGCGCATACGGTACGCCGGACCCCGGGATTGATCTCCAGCGTAGCTCCCTGCAACAGAGCAAACCGGAGCAGGGATCAGCAGTGCCGGAGAAGTTCACGTGGCTGGCGAGCCTGTCATATGACTTCAGCACATTTTCAACGGACCGCAGCAATTGGCACTATTACAACGCTGCTCTTCGTCGTTACTGGGAACGCGGCTCACTCGGGTTTGAATATCTCCATTCCCGGCGGTTCGATTCCAACGATTATGCCTTTGCACTCGACGCGTATGTGGATCTCTGGCAGCGGGCGTATGCGAACGTGCGGTATCAATATTCACCAAGGGCCGTCCTCTATCCCGATGATTCCTATCGCGTAGAAATCTATCAGGAGATCGAAACGGGATGGGAGCTTGCCGGCAGCTACGATCACATGGACTTCACGGCAAGGAACGTCGATATGTACGGCGTCGCTCTTGGAAAATACACAGGCAACTGGTACCTCCGATGGCGGACCCTCTTTATTCCGACACCTGCCAAACTGGGAACAGCTCACCGTGCTCTTGCCCGATATTACTATGCCGGAAATGGGGATGATTACCTCGAGATCAACGGCGAATTCAGCCGGGGCGCTGAGTCGCTGGAGGGAACCACGATTGTTGAAACAACGAGGGGCCAGTCGGTTGGCGCGGCGTTCCAAACGTATTTTAATCCGCGATGGGGCATAAGACTTTCGGCCGGCTATGACGATGGAAAAACCCTTTTTGAGCAAAGCATCGTTGAGAAGCTTTACTCGGCCAAAATTTTAACACGTTGGTAATGCGAGCGCTACAAAACCTTGTACGGGCTGAAAGAGCGTGAGCTCTGTGCGGTATGAAGGTCGGCATTTATCCGACGAACAGTCACGGGAAAGCGCACCGTAACCCGGTCTTTTAAATACCGCCCGTGAAATAAAGAGGGGATATGCGGGAAGAGCATATTCATCGACCATCAGAAAGATATCCGGGGGATTTACGACGCGGCGCTCGATTTGTCGATGCCCATGTGCATCTCAAGGATACCTGCTGTCTGGACACTATCGTCGATGCCGGTGTTGGTGCGGTCCGCGATGCCGGCAGGAGAGGCAATATCACGGACGGGATCAATTCGATTGCCCGGGACAACAGTCTTCCGCGCATTATCTCCGCCCGCTGGGCGCTCTATAAAAAAGGCGGCTACGGCTCGTTGTTCGGCATCCCCGTTACAACCCGGGAAGAAATAAAATCAGCAATTCACACGCTTAAGGACGCCGGGGCTGGTATAATTAAAATAATGGCTTCCGGTATGGTGAGCCTCAAAGAGCCCGGCAGGGTGACTGCGGGAGGTTTCGATAAAGACGAGCTCAGATTCATCGTGCAGTCTGCCGCGACCTGCGGCATGGGTGTCATGGCGCATGCGAACGGGGAACACGCCATCATTGACGCTGCTGAAGCGGGAGTGCGGTCCATCGAGCATGGATTCTTCATGTCCAGGCGAGCGCTCGACAGCATGGCAAAGAAATCCACATTCTGGGTGCCAACGGTCGGGGCGCTCAAACGCGCTGCTGAGTCAGCTCAGGTATCAAAAGAAACAGAGGACTTTGTTGCCGGCCTGATCGGTTCTCATCTCGAGATGATGCGGTATGCTCAGGGTATCGGTGTTCCCCTTGCCGTTGGCACGGACTGCGTGCTTCCTGATCCACGATACGCGGAAGTTTATGAAGCGGAGCTTTTGTATTTTCAGCAGGCGGGGATTCCTTATGGTGAGGTGATGAAGATCGCCTGTGAACGCGGGGCAAGTCTGCTGGGGCTATAAGGCAGGGTTCAGGGTCCGGGGGCCAGGGTTCAGGAAAGCCTGAAGCATGGTCGAAGTTTTTTACCGTGGACCCCGTACCCCGGCTACTGGACCCTATATTTTCAATCGGAGGTCAATGTGCGAATCGGCATTCTGTCAGGAGGGGGCGATGCCCCCGGTCTCAATGCGGTCATCCGCGCGGTCACGAAGACCGCCATCTTCAAGTACGGTTGGCAGGTTACCGGCATCATTGACGGGTTCGAAGGGCTGCTGACGCCGACAAAAACACGCCAGCTCACCTCATGGAACACGCGGGGGATCCTATCTGTCGGCGGCACCATTCTCGGCACCACGAATCGAGGCAACCCCTTTGCCCATAAGACGGTCGTCGGCGGCAGGGAGATCGTGGAGGACATGTCGGCGGAGGTGCTGGAAAACATCACGGAGTTGGGGCTTGATGTGCTCGTTGTCATCGGCGGCGACGGATCGCTCAAGATCGGCGAGGGGATACACAAGCTCGGCGTTCCCGTGATCGGCGTTCCCAAGACCATTGACAATGATCTTATGGCCACCTACGTGACCTTCGGCTTCCAGACCGCGGTGGATACCGCGACCGAAGCGCTGGACAAGCTGCATACCACGGCGGAAAGCCACCAGCGGGTGATCGTGCTGGAGGTGATGGGACGTTATGCAGGATGGATCGCTCTCGAAGCCGGTATGTCCGGCAGCGCCGATGTTATCCTGATCCCCGAGATACCGTTCAGCATGGAAAAGGTGACGGAGAAGCTTCTTGAACGGAAAAAGGCGGGGAGCAAGTCAAGCATTGTGGTTGTGGCCGAGGGAGCGAAGCCGGCCGGCGGCGAGATGTCGGTGCGCGAGAAGGCCGCCGATGGCTACGTGCTGAGGCTCGGCGGCATGGGTGAGATCGTGGCGAATGAGATCAGCAAGCGCACCAGCTTCGAGACGCGGGTGACCGTGCTCGGCCATTTGCAGCGGGGCGGAAGTCCCTGTCCCTTCGACCGGCTGCTGGCCACGCGTTACGGCGCACACGCCGTGGAGCTCATTGCCCTGAAAAAGTTCGGGGAGATGGTTTCGTATCAACCCCCGATCATAACCTCGGTGCCGCTGGAGAGCGCGATCAGCAACCTCAAGCTCGTTGATCCCGACGGCGAGCTCGTTCATATCGCCGAGGGCATGGGAGTGAACTTCGGCAGATGATCCTCTTCGTCCTGATGATCTTTACGATCTACGGCGGGGTGCACGCCTATGCGTTCGTCAAAGCGAGGAGCGTCTTCGCGTTCGGTCCGCTGGTAGGGGCCGCGCTCGGCTCGTTCATGCTGCTCATGGTCTTCGCGATTTTTCTGGTCCGGACGCTTGAAACCCATGAGTATGAATTGTCGGCGCAGGCGCTGTCGTATGTCGCGTACTTCTGGATGGCGGTGTTGTTCCTCTTTTTTTGCGGTTCCCTCCTTTTCGACGGCCTCACGCTCGTCACCCGCGCCATCGGCTGGATAACGCGAAACGATATTTCCGCATATCTCGTCCCGGTGAAAACCTCATTTTACATCAGCCTTGGCCTGGCATGTGCGATCTGTGCCTACGGTTATTTTGAGGCGAAGGACATCCGTACAGAACGGCTTGTCATCGAGACCACGAAACTCCCCGCGGGAATCGACAGGCTCACGATCGTGCAGATGTCGGATGTGCACCTCGGTCTTATCAACCGGTGTGAGCGGTTCAGCCCGATGATTAAAGCGGTCAAGGACGCGAACCCTGATATTTTCGTAGTGACCGGCGACCTGGTGGATGCCCAGATCAACCATTTGCCCGGTCTCGCCGATATGCTTCGTGAAGTAACGGCGAAATTCGGAAAGTACGCCATCATGGGAAACCATGAGTATTATGCAGGACCGGAAAAGTCGCTCGCGTTCATTCGTGAGGCGGGACTCACCCTGCTGCGCGATGAAGTGGCCGCGGGCGGGCCCGTCACGATCGTCGGGGTTGATGACCGTACCGCGATACAGCTGAACCTGGGACATCCCTCATCAGAGAAAAAACTGCTGAGCGGGCTACCGAGGGACCGGTTCATCCTTTTTCTCAAACACCAGCCGCGCATCGATCCGAATACCATCGGCCTCTTTGACCTCCAGCTCTCCGGACACACGCACAAGGGGCAGATATTTCCCTTCACCTTGCTGACGCACCTGTCCTTTCCGCTGATTGCGGGTAACTACGAACTGGGGAAAGGATCGCTTCTGCATATAAGCCGCGGGACCGGAACCTGGGGGCCGCCCGTCCGGTTCCTCGCGCCGCCCGAAGTGACCATCATCGAGCTGGTCAGGAAGACATCGTCATGAGCGATGCCATTTGATGAGGAGGGTCTGGCAATGAAACCGAATTTTGTTCATCGTGTTCGTGGTCGGTGTTGTTTCCAGCATTCCGGAAACAGCGACCGAAATGAGGCGCGTTGTCGTGAATACCCGGGAAGCGTTGATCGGCTCCACGGCCTATGAGTATGATGAAAAAGGACGGATCAGCATCATGAAAATGTATCCACCTGCGGAGAATGCCGGGGAGCTTGTCAGAACGGAGTTCCATTATGAAGGTGAGAACCGGGACCCGTCAAGAACCGAGGTAATGAGCCTGATCGAAAAGAAAACCAGGTTGATCCACTAAAACAGTCCCGAATCCAAAAATGAGAGATCATGGCCCCGCGAACCCGGGCCGGATGTCCAAAAAAAAGCCCCGGCGGCTTTCGTCGTCCGGGGCCCGGTGTATCAATAATCCATCCTATTACGGTTTTGCTATCGTGTAGTTCCCTTTGTCATCGAAGTTGACGTTGGCGTTCAGGAACTTCACGTTGTATCCCTTTTCCTTTAACTTGTGATAGGCCATCTCGGCCAGTACGCCGGTGTTGCAATACGTGACGATCTGCTTGTCCTTCGGGATTTCCGCCAGGCGGTCAAGTATTTCTGTGTCCGGGATGACCTTGGCGCCCTTGATCATGCCAAAATTCGCCTCCTCCCGGCTGCGTGCATCAATGATAAGCGTGTCTGCTGATGTGCTTGCGGCAATCTTCTTAAAGTCATCAATGGCTATCTCACCGGGTCTGGGCTTGGGTACGTACGTGATCGTTGTGGCCAGGTTGCCGGTCTCAACAGGAAATTTGGCCGCCTGCCACGCGTCCATACCGCCGGTCAGGACCGCTACGCTGGTGTAGCCCGCGGCGATGAGGGCCTTTGCCGAGTTCACTGCGTCGCCCCCGCCCTTATCGTCAACAATAATGATCGGAGGTTTTTTGTCCTTGGGCGGGAACTTTGCGATGTTCGCTGCAACATCGGCTGCGGGCATTGTCACTGCACCCTTGATGAAGCCATTTTTGGCTGCGGCTGCGGGACGGACGTCGAGGAGTACGTTCGAGATCTCTTTATCTATATAGGCTTCTTTCAGAAATTGCGGGGAAAGTACGAGATAGTTTCTCTTGGTCCATTCCGGGAGTCCGTCGTGATACACTTTTACGTTGGTATAACCGAGCTTCTCCGCCCGACCGGCGGAATTAGGGCTCATGGCTCAGGTTACACCCTGGCAGTAGTAAATGATCAGCGCGTTCTTGTCCTTGGGGAGCTTGTCGATGTTTTTTTCAAAAGCCGGAAAGGGGATGTTGATTGCCGTGGGCATGGCGCCCTCCATGAACCGGGGGGCCGGTCGCGCGTCGATCAGCAGATACTTACCCTGCGCCGGTCCCATGTCCACGAGTTTTTCCATGGAGGCAGTGTTCAGTAACTTTTCAGATGCCACCTTGATTGCAGGCTTGGCAGAGACCAGTGTGGCGAATTTTTTTCCGTTTTTCTCAGTATATTCTACGCGGATCTCTTTGCCTTTTTTGATCACGCGTAAGGGCTCGGACGGGTTATCCGGATCCGGTTTGACATTTTTAACGATCAGGGTTTTTGGGTTGAACCTCAGTATTTCGGTTGTGTCATCGATCTTCATCTGTATGGACTCATTCTGGTATGCCACCAGATCGAAGTTCCCCCGAAGATTGCCGGGCTCTGCCTGATGACAGTTCATGCAGATCTTAGCAATGACGGGTTTTGCTTGCGGCGCTGCCACTGCAGCAGCCTTTTCTTGCGCGGCAGCCTGGCCGGCGATCATGGCCAGACCGAAAACCATGGCTGTTGCGAAGCCGATGCTCATAAGTCGTTTATGCAAAATGTTTTTCTCCTTTCGCGATGAGACAGATTTTTAATCATTAGGATAGCCTTGCCTTCTGGAAGAGGAAATGCATTGAAGACATGTAACTTATGAAGGATATTATAATTGTAGCTTTAGACTTAGTCAATATAAATTCATGCTCTTGTGAAAGACGTGTCGTTTCTGTCTCTTGAAAGGAAATCAGATTGTTAGCGTTCTACGGGCTTTACCAAGAGAAAACCCTTGACAATAATGGACTTATCTTATATATTTACTATCCTTTGCCAGGCGGGTATATTCCATGTTTGATTCCTTAAGTGGTAAATTAGAGTCTGTTTTCAAGAAGCTCCGCGGCAGGGGCATTCTTAAGGAAGACGACGTTAAAGAGGCCATGCGCGAGGTGCGTCTTGCGCTCCTTGAAGCTGATGTAAACTTCAAGGTGGTGAAGGAGTTCATCGGCAAGGTACAGGAACGGGCAGTCGGGCAGGAGATACTCTCAAGCCTCACCCCGGGCCAGCAGGTTGTGAAGATCGTCCACGAGGAGCTCGTGGCGCTCCTGGGGGGAACGCAGGCAAAGCTTCATTTGTCGCCGAACCCGCCCACCGTCATCATGATGGTCGGCTTGCAGGGCTCCGGCAAGACGACCACGGCCGGCAAGCTGGCGAAGAATTTCAAGAAGGACGGGCGCAGGGTCCTTCTGGTCCCGGCGGACACGCAGAGGCCGGCGGCGGTCCAGCAGCTTATCACCCTTGCGAAGCAGGTGGGGGTGGATGCCTATCTCACGGAAGAGAAGGACCCCGTTGTCATTTGCCGCGCGGCGGTCCAGCAGGCCGCTTCATCTCTGTATGAGGTGGTGATCCTTGATACGGCGGGCAGGCTCCAGATCGACGAGCCGCTCATGGACGAGCTCCGGCAGATCAAGGCCGGGGTAAAGCCGAGCGAAGTGCTGTTCGTGGCCGATGCGATGACCGGCCAGGAAGCCGTGAATATCGCCTCGAAGTTCAACGCCGACCTGGGATTTGACGGCGTGGTCTTGACCAAGCTTGACGGCGATGCGCGCGGCGGCGCGGCGCTCTCGGTCCGGTCCGTGACCGGCAAGCCGCTCAAGTTTGTCGGCATGGGCGAGAAGCTCGACGCCCTCGAGCCGTTCCATCCGGACCGCATGGCCTCGCGCATCCTCGGCATGGGCGACGTGATGTCGCTCATCGAGAAGGCGCAGGAGACCGTTGGCGAGGAAGAGGCGCTCAAGCTTGCGAAGAAGCTCAAGAAGAACACCTTCGACCTCGAGGACTTCCGCAACCAGTTGAAGCAGGTGAAAAAGCTCGGCGGTCTTGAGCAGATCATGGGAATGATCCCCGGGATGGGCAAGATGAAGCTCCCGGATGCGCAGGTGAATGAAAAGGAGCTGGCGAAGGTTGACGCGATCATCAGCTCCATGACCCCCAAGGAACGGACAGACTATCTGATCATCAACGGCAGCCGCAGGGTCCGCATCGCCAAAGGCAGCGGCACCCAGGTGCAGGATGTGAACCGGCTCCTGAAGCAGTTCGGCGAGATGCGCAAGATGATGAAGTCCCTGTCAGGCGGCAAGATGGGGAAGATGGGTAATATAGGCAAGATGCTCGGCGGCAGGATGCCGTTTTGAGGAGAAACCTTATATTTACCACTAAGACACGAAGACACTAAGATAAACCTTATTTAAAGTCTTCCTTCGTGACTTGGTGCCTTTGTGGTAACAGATTTTAAGTGATTTAATAACGAAAGAGGTGAACACATGGCTGTAAAGATCAGACTGAAACGGATGGGGACTCACAAAAAACCGTACTACCGGCTGGTTGTAGCGGATTCCCGGTCGCCGAGAGACGGACGCTTTATCGAGATGGTCGGTATTTACGATCCGCTCAAGAAGCCGGCGGAGATCAAGGTTGATCAGGTCAAGGCATTGGACTGGCTCAAGAAGGGCGCAGTCCCCTCTGATACCGCGCGGACCCTGCTCTCCAAGGTTGGAATCATGAAGCAGTTCGCAGAGGCGGCGAAGTCGTCTTAGTTCGGAGTTCCCCCGATTAAGATGTTCGGGGGCAGGCTCCGTTCGGAGTGCGGAGAACACAACCGCAATATCATGAAGACGGAATGCTGAATCCGCGATGACGCGCACATGCTCATAACCATCGGCAAAGCGGTTAAACCCTTTGGCGTCAAGGGCGAGATGAAGATCGGGCTCCTGACGGACTTCCCGGGGCGCTTCAAGGACTTGGGCCGGGTGCATCTGGTCTCACCGGCCGGCAAAGAGATCGTTTGCAAAGTGAAGTCCGTTCGGTATGCCGGCGAGGTCCCGCTCCTTCTTTTTGACGGATATGATTCTCCCGAGAAGGCCAAGGAACTGAACGGGTGGCTCGTCAAAGTTCCCGAGGAAGACGCGGTCCCGCTGCCCGAGGGGCAGTATTACTGGTACGAGATCATCGGCATGGAGGTCCTTGCCGAGAGCGGCGAGAAGCTCGGCACCATCGTGGACATCTTCGAAACGGGCAGCAATGACGTGTATGTGATGAAACACGGCAGGAAGGAAGTCTATCTTCCCGCGACGAAGGAAGTGATCAAGCAGGTCGACCGGAAGACGAAACAGATGGTCATCCATCTGATGGACGGCATGATGGAATAGCTGCCGGCCTCACGCACCTGGAGGCGGCAGTATTGAAAATTGTAAATTGCACAATGCAAATTTCAAAGTATCGGACCCGACGAACAATTTTGCATTTTAAACGTTGTACTGTGCATTCTGCAATTTCTCTTTCATTGAAAAACGTGCGGTCAGAGATATGAGAGCATTGAATTTCGAGGTGCTCACCCTGTTCCCCGGGATACTTGAGGGGCCGCTGAACGAGAGCATTCTCAAACGGGGCAGGGAAAAAAGGCTTCTGAACATTGTGGTCCGGAACATCCGGGACTATACGGAAGACAAACACCGGACCGCCGACGACAGCCCCTATGGGGGAGGCGCCGGCATGGTGCTCAAGCCTGAGCCGATTGTCAAGGCCTTTGAGGCGATCAGGGCGGAGCATCCCGGGGAAACGTTGTTAACGATCCTGCTCTCGCCGCAAGGCAGACTCCTTGATCAACGGCGGGCGGAACAGCTCTCCGAGGAAAAGCGGACAATCGTTCTGCTCTGCGGACATTACGAGGCGATCGATGAGCGCGTGATCGATGCCCTCATTGACGAGGAACTTTCGATCGGCGATTATGTGCTCACCGGCGGGGAGCTTGCCGCTCTGGTGGTGATCGATGCGGCCGCAAGACTGCTGCCCGGCGTTCTGGGCGATGAAGAGTCGGCATACCGCGATTCATTTGGCGACGGCCTGCTCGACCATCCGCATTATACGCGGCCGGCTGAATTTCTTGGGAGAAAGGTCCCGGATGTTCTGCTTGGCGGCAACCATGCGGCGATCGAGAAGTGGCGCAGACGTGAGTCGCTCAGGGCCACGCTCAGGAAGAGACCGGAGCTGTTGGCAACAGCGGAGCTCACTGATGAGGATCGGAAGATACTGGAAGAGCTGAAAAAAGAATTGTAAATTGGAAATTGTAAATTAGAAAATGAAAATTTTAATGTTAAAATTTCCAATCTTCATTTTTCAATAAAGTTTTTTAAGGGGAGGTTTACCATGAACATCATACAGTCGTTGGAAAAGGCGCAGATGAAAGAAGTGATCCCGAGCTTCCGCGTGGGCGATACCATCCGCGTGCATGCGAAGGTCGTGGAAGGCGATAAGGAAAGGATCCAGGTCTACGAGGGCGTGGTGATCGGCCGCCAGGGAGCGGGCGCGCGCGAGCTCATCCGGGTCCGGAAGTTGTCCTACGGCGTGGGCGTCGAAAGGCTCTTTCCGACCCACTCTCCCATGATCGACAAGATCGAGGTCGCCAAGCAGGGCAAGGTCCGAAGGGCCAAGCTTTACTTCCTGAGAGAATTGCGCGGCAAGGCCGCCCGGATCAAAGAGAAAGAGCGCGTCTATGCAACCGTGGCAGGCGCAACGCGACTGGACATAGCAGAACAGAAGTAATGCAGTAAGCACCAAATTTCAAATTTGAAACTGTTCGAGGTTTGATGCTTGGTGTTTATTTGAGATTTGGCGCTTGTTATTTGGAATTTTTCTTTCGGTGAGGTCGCTATGCCTCGTGGCAGGTCACGCCTGCGTGAAGCGTATTCAGAGCGCACTGCTGATCTGTTCAGCAACGAGCCGGAATGCGACCCTCTGTACTTCGAGCGGAGTTCACGCGAGGCCGGCTACCATTGTATCGCCGGGCTGGATGAGGCCGGCAGGGGGCCGCTGGCGGGTCCGGTGGTTGCCGCCGCGGTGGTGCTGCCCGTCGGCCTGCTGATCCCCGGGCTCACTGATTCAAAACAGGTCCCTGAACAGGAGCGGGAGAGGCTTTTCGAGGTGATACAAGCCCGAGCGGTCTGTTACGGCGTCGGCATTGCCGATGAGCGGACCATCGACCTGGTGAACATCCTTCAGGCGACCATCATTGCCATGGAGCGGGCGCTCCAGGCGCTCGACCCGCAACCCGATTACCTGCTGCTTGACGCGATCTCCCTTCCGCGCGTTCCGCTCCCGCAAAAGCCGCTCATTAAGGGAGACTGCCGAAGCCACTCCATTGCAGCGGCGTCCATTCTTGCCAAGGTGACCCGGGACCGCATCATGCGTGAACTCCACAGACAATATCCCTGCTATAATTTTCAAAAACATAAAGGCTACGGCACGAAGGAGCATCTTCTGCTCCTGCGGGAGCACGGCCCCTGTGACGCTCATCGCAGGACGTTCAGTCCCGTTGCCCGGCTGCTCTCGGGAGCGGCCCGTTGAGTCTGCTGAACAAACTGCTCGGCAGAGAAGGAGAGGACCTGGCCGCGCGGTTCCTGATGAAGCAGGGGTACCGGATCCTGGAACGGAACTATTGCACCCGAAGCGGTGAGATCGACCTTGTCGCCCTGCATGACGGCGCTGTGGTGTTCGTTGAGGTAAAAACGAGAACGAGCGACGTCTTTGGCGCGCCGGAACTCGCGGTCACTCCCCGGAAGCAGCAGCGGATGGTCAAGGCGGCGCTCGCGTACATCAAACAGAGAAAGCTTCATCAGGTCCCCTGCCGGTTCGATGTGGTGGCCATCACTACAGCCGCGAAACAGGAAGTGGAGCACATCCGGAACGCATTCGAGATGGACCATACGCGCTATTAGCGCGTAAGAACCAAATGACAAGTACCAAATAACAAATAAATTCCAAGCACCAAGCACCAAACTTCAAACGTTTCGGAGATTGGTATTTTGTATTTGGTGATTATCTGAAATTTGGTGTTTGGGATTTGGATTTTTCGCTTCGGGAGGGAATGTGATAGAACTTCTCAAGAAGATACACCTGTTCGATACTCTCAATGAGCGGGAACTGGAAAAAATTCAGAATATCTGCGTTCGTGAAACGCATGCCAGGGACACGACCTTGTTCGTCGAGGGCGATCCCGGCAACCGGTGCTATCTCATCACCAAGGGGCAGGTGCGCATCAGCAAGTTCATTCGGAACATCGGAGAGGAGGCGCTGACGGTGCTGAAGGAGGGCGACTATTTCGGCGAGATGGCCTTGATCGACAATTTCCCCCGGTCCGCGCATGCCATCGCCAACACCGACCTTGAGGTCATTACAATCGACAAAACAGAGCTGGACTATATTCTGAACATGGACCATGAACTCGGGTATAAACTGCTCTGGAAATTCACGGAGACCCTTTCGAAGCGTTTGCGGGAGACCAATGAAAAAATGGCGGGCTTCCTGGCCATGAGCGGAGGGTTTTAAAGGGTCGCACGCAAAGCGTGCTTTAATGTGTTCTGACTCATTGACCGCGCCGGCCAGTATGCGTACAAGGATTTCAGTAATTCTTCAGTTACGAGGTTATCGAGCATATTATCGGCGTTTGTAAGCGCACGTAAATTGTCCTTCCCGAACGCATCTATCGGGAACATGGTGCTCATTCGGAATTAGCAAAAAACCAGATCCCCGATAGAAGAATTCGGGGATGACAGCCAGTGGGTCAAAGACCTTATAACTGAAGCATTACGGCCTTCACCTGTTTTCCATTGTCAAAGGGCGATGTTCATGGTATATTGTGTTCACTCACCCATTGTTAATGATCAGTGATTTTGGTATGAAAGGATGAATCATGGAATCCAAGCTCTCATTTCGGATTGTTTTTCGACCGGAGCCTGAAGGTGGTTATACGGTCATTGTGCCGTCTCTCCCGGGGTGCATCACCTATGGAGAAACCGTGGAAGAGGCTGGCAGAATGGCTGAGGATGCCATACGGGCATATTTGGTGAGCATGAAGAAGCATGGCGAGGAAATAGTCGATGATTCCAGGACACTGGAAAGCGTTTTAAATCTGGAATATGCCTAAACTTCCCGCGTTAACACCGGATGAGGTCATAAGAATATTGGTCCAAAATGGATTTGAACTCGATCACCAGACCGGAAGCCATAGAATATATTATAACTCCGCAACAAAAAAGCGCGTTGTAGTTCCCTATCACAGAAAAGACCTTCCTAAAGGAACCCTAAACTCCATTCTTAAACAGGCAGGATTGAGGGATATTTTTTGAAGGTGTCGGTTTTTGACGGGCTGTTGCCCAAACCCCTTTCACCCTTCGACAAGCTCAGGGCGAACGGTATAGCTTTTGATATTATGAACTTTTTCCGTTCGTGCTGAGCCTGTCGAAGCACACAATCGGTTTGGGCAACAGGC